>Ga0209868_1000003_pt1 | contig 43612 bp, 48 predicted proteins | sample GWRWN3_40_50_FD_187217 | JGI IMG/M metagenome (GOLD analysis project Ga0209868, IMG submission 187217) | Riverbed sediment microbial communities from areas with no vegetation in Columbia River, Washington, USA - GW-RW N3_40_50 (SPAdes)... | ecosystem: Environmental > Aquatic > Freshwater > River...
TTTGCTAAATGGGTCTCTGATCAACTGGATGAACTTAAGATAAAGCTGAGTGAAAAGTACCAAAAAATCGATATGAGATAATAATAGTCATAACATAAACACAATATCCATTTAGCATTAATTTTCATTAAAATATTGTATCCAATAAGTAAAAGATTACTCTAGGAAATCAAATCAATAGAAAAGTCTATATGATTATTTTTATGGATTTTTAATATGAAAAACGGATTATTTATCATGCTGATTGCCATTATTTTCATGTTCTCAAATATCATGCTGCATATAGACAAATTCCAAATTTTTGCACAGACTGAAGATGAAAAAAAATCCATGTTGGCTTCAATTAGTAAGATCTTCAAGGATGTACAAGGATCAGTGGTCCAAATCACTCGCGAAAATAAGGAAGCCTCTCCGGACGATGAAAATGTAACCTCACTTGGATCAGGATTTGTGTTCGATAAAGATGGTAGAATAATTACCAATCATCACGTTGTAAAGGATTCTAAGAATGTAGATGTTACTTTCATAAATGGCAATAGATATGTAGCAAATGTTACAGGGAGCGATCCATTCAATGATATCGCAGTAATAAAAATTACACAAAATATTTCAAAACAACTACGTCCATTAAAACTAGGAAATTCCTCTGCTGTTGAAGTAGGCGATCAAGTTATTGCAATAGGGAATCCTTATGGACTAACAGGATCCATGTCTCTTGGTATTGTCAGTCAAAAAGGACGTTTGATTACAACTGAGGGATCACCATTTAGTATTCCTAGCGTGATTCAAACAGATGCGTTGATCAACCCTGGAAATTCAGGAGGACCGTTACTTAATACCAACGAAGAAGTAATTGGAATGAACAGTGCAGGTGTATTGTCTGATTCTGGGAGTTTCTCTGGGATAGGTTTAGCGGTTCCCTCTAACACTATATCTAGAATAGTACCCATTCTTATTAGTAAAGGAAATTATACGCATCCGTGGCTAGGAGTTTCTGCCAGTACCTTAACCTCAAAATTGACAGAAAATTTTGAAAATTTAAGTAGAGATTTTAAGGGAATATATGTAGATTCAATAATAAAGGATGGACCGGCTGATGACGCGGGCCTTCTCGGGAGCATCACTGATCAATATGGGGATAAACATGGTAATGATATAATTACTGCAGTTGACGATAAAAATGTTACTTATATGGAAGATATGGTATCATATATTGATGAAAATAAACGGCCAGGGGAGAAACTAATTCTTACTGTTTTTAGAAACCAATCTTATTTGGATATTCCAGTTCTGTTGGGTGATCGCAATAACAGTACCAAATCCGAAGAAGCGTCAGATCCATATAGTTAACCATTCTGAACAATCGTTCTAAAATTATGATATTGGTTCCAACTGAGTTGAACTAAATTATAATTGTGGTATAATTGATTTATGAATTCATAAAAAATTGTAATCCAATACTAACAATATACATACCTAAAAGTACTCCCCCAGTCTTAATTCCAATTTCTCTTCTGAATAATAAACCAACAGCAATTAATGTGACTACTGTTGTTAGTATCATTTGATTTGTCAAAATAGGAGTTCGATCTATGGTTACCCCAATACCACTGTGATAAATGGCCCCAATTACCGCAAACGCGAGTAACAGTGTATTGTTCAATATCTTTGATCCAAGTACATTTGCAATGGCAATCGAGGTTCCCTGAGCACCCTTCCTGGCAAGGAGCATCATAGAAATTTTCTCTGGCATTTCACCGGCAATTGGGCTTATTACTACTGAAAGTATTATTGCTGAAACACCTATCTCAATAGAGACATTTTCTAATGACTTTATGAAAGGTTCTGCACCAAGAAAAATACCAATTGTTCCTATAATGAAAATTATGCCTGATTTTATTAACTGCTTTTGAGTACTGGGAAGGCTAACTTTTTCTGAGGCTTTACCATACTCTTTGATAATAGCTTCTTTATCTTTCAATTTTTCCAATCTCATTTCATAAAATGCTACAAACACGTACGCTATGAATAAGCCAGTAAAAATAATCCCATCAAAAAAATCATAGCCGTCAATAAACAAAATTGCGCTTATTATTGCGGTAATCAGCAGAAAAATTTTGTCTAGTTTAAATGAGCTTACATTTATTTTCTTGACTGGTTTTTTTGAAAGACGTGTTGTTGCAATTAAGAGCATTATTGCTAATCCAAGTGTCATCATTAGGACGTTACTTCCTAATCCTGCCCCTAAAGCAATACCATAAGAGCCACTCGACGCCGCATATGCAACAATTGCAATTTCAGGAACCGTAGTTGCTACACTCAGTAATGTTCTTCCTACAAATCTTGCACCAAATCTAGTTGCTAGGTGTTCAGCACCATATGAAAGTAACCAACTGGAAAATGTTAATTCTCCCAACCATAACAGCATGATTAGAATGTTATTTGCTTCCAAACAAGATGTGACTACTAAATTTAAAGAATATAAATCATAATATGACTAATAATACATGTTAATGTCTTGGGTAACCTGATATTAAATGAATTACTAATTAATTTTTAAAAAATTATCAAAAATAACTATCTTTCCTCTAATTAAATCAACAGATCCAAAATTCCTCTTACTACTCTAAGTAATGGGTACGTTGGTCATTTTGGATATCGGAATCCTGATTTTCAATACACCATTCGCATAATCTGCTTTACTCTTTACATTATCATCTTCAGGAATTGAATAGGGAAGAGGGATCTTTTTCTCAATCATGTTTGGCCGTTGGCTAAAGTGAATAGCATATGATTCTATATCGATAATTCTCTTTGCTCTTAGCGTAAGAATATCTTTAGAAATATTTATGTGAATATCTTTTTTCTGAAATCCAGGAAGGTCCACTATAACCACAAGTTCTGTGCCATCTTCATAAATATCAACTGGCGGTAATACAAACTCATAAAATTCTCTAGAACGATTACCAATTTCCTTCATTATCTCTTTTGCGACGTAGCGACTTACACCCATAAGATATCTGTGGTCCTCTTTCTATAAATTCTTTATTTTAAATCCATCAAGTTTAGCAATATGAACACAGAAAAATCTCAGAATTATGAGTGGCAACATAATAGTTTCTTGAGTTAACAATATGGAAATGAAATTAGCTAAAAAATACTAGTCTGTAATCATAATTGCATGATAGCCTGAGCTGCATTCGGGACAACAGGCGTGGTCGCATAAACATTCAAGACAATATCGGTGTGCATCATAAAAAGTGCATATACTGTCAGAGTGTAGGCAGTTTTCACAAATTACAAACTTTCTACATGGATTCGAATCTAATCTATCCACAATTTCAATAGTCTCAAATCATATATTAAGCTTTATAGTAGTATGTGTAGAAAGATTCAAAGCCACTTTACAGAACTAAGATGCCATAAGAAAACAAAATAATATGCTTGTCAAATCAACAAATTATGGATAAAGATGTGCCGAATATTGATAAGTTGGCAGGAATTGAATTATACTCTACAAAATTTGATGGGATTGGAGGTTCAATAAAGGCAAAGAATGAAGATTTTAAAGTCATAGAAATACTTGTTGAACCAATATCAAGTGAGATATCTACAATTCCTGACAAGTCTTACAAATACCCAATATTGTTATTACAAAAAAATGGATTGGATTCTAACCATGCCATAATAGAAATACTCAATCAGCTTGGTATAAAGATTAGAGTATTGGGAATTAAGGATTCTAAAGCGGTTACAACTCAACACGCTACTTGTGAAGGCAAAAAATTTGAAGGTAAGACAACTCATACAAATTTAACATTACTTGGATTTTCAAAGCATTCCATAAAAAAATCTCATATTATGGGAAACCAGTTTGAGATAAAAATTTCAAATCCATTAAAAAATGACATTTCAGAATTTATTACTGAAATCAATAATATTCCAAATTATTACGGTCTTCAACGTTTTGGCAGTGAAAGACTTGTTACTCATTTAGTAGGTAGAGAGATTATTAAAAGAAATTTTAAAAAGGCAGTTAATATATTTTTATGTCATACAACAGAATATGATACTCAATTTAGTAAAGAAATAAGAGAAAAGTGCAACGATCCAAAAAATTATGGGCATGTCATGAAGATAATTCCACGACGTATGGACCTTGAGCGGAATCTCTTACGATCGCTTATCGATGGCAAAGGATACATAAGCACCTTAAGATCAGTTCCAATAAATATAAGGAGATTATTCGTTCATGCGTTCCAGGCGTTCATGTTTAACAAATGTTTGAGTAGTATGATAAAAAATGGCGAATCAATTAATTGCTGTATTAAAAACGATTTTTGCTTCAAGCTAGAAAACCATTTGACTTTAGGAAAATTGATGAAATATCAAGATCCCAGTTTTACCAATTTAGTCCCTGCGATGCATTTGCTTGGTTATTCATTCAAATCTGCGGATGGACGTTTTGAAAGAAAATTATCCTCCTTAATGAAAGAAGAAAATATCTCCGCCAAAGATTTCTACATTAAGGAGATGCAGGAATTGAGTGTAGAAGGTGGATTCAGACAATTACCATTACTAGTAAATGATTTTTCTTATTATGATAATTTATTTGTAAAATTCAAAATACCAATTGGTTCTTATGCGACTATCTTATTACGCGAACTTATGAAACCCGAAGATCCTATAAAATCTGGTTTTTAATTCTATAATAAAGCGCTTTAAAATATCTGGAATTAAAAATTTTTACATGGGAAAATTCTTCATAAGGTGCACATTTTGAAAGCGCTTAACTTTATCTATGCAATATAAATATGACCTTTATTTAATGAGGAACGATGCTCGGTGGCAGGAACTTCCACAAACTCATAGAAGATGAACTAGTCAAAATCTCTAAAAACCTAGGATTGAATTATGACCTAAACGGCATACATGTATCAGAAATAACCCATTGTAGTAGATTATCTTACTTTGAAAGAATGGATCCTCTAATCGACGAATTTTCGAATGCATTAAGCAATATATTCAAATCTTCGCTCCAAAAGTTGTTAAACGGAAATACAAGAGAATATAAGATTGATGATCTTGCCATCTACGCTACTGTAGATTTAATAAAAGATGACGAATTGATAATTAATTTTGTGCCGGTTTCCGAAATACCAGATTATCCTCACCCAAAAGATCTTCTTTATACTAATGCATGCATGTATGTTTTCGACAAGGAAAGTGGTTTCATTGTTTATTTTACTCCTGAAGGCAAATACGTTGAATTTAATATTTCTAAAAGTAAAAGAATGTTTGAACAAGTTGTAAGAAGAGCAAGAATTTTGAACCTCTTGCTTAAAGAAAAAAAAACACCGGTTGTAGAGCCAAGCGAATTATGTTTTTCATGCAAGTATTACCAAAGATGCTATGGCCAACAAAAAGAATCAGAACATCTATTAGATGTTTTTGGAATTGGAAAGAAAAATTAATTATTTGAAGTTATTTGTTTTTCTTCCTTTGATTATTTCTTCTTGTTCTGACCCCAAAACAAACAAGATAGCGGTGAACATTACAAAACCCCTATTGTGATTCCGAACATCAAGAATACGTCGGACATATCCCCAAAACTTTATATCATTAGCATTTAATTTTTTCTGAATAATTCATGTATTTTCATGGACGTGGGTATATAATACTGAAGTCTTTTTCACCACCTGTTGATTGAAAGCTACCCATTTGTTTAAAGAAATAACTTCCATTCACAAGGAATTTTGAAGTATCATTATTCCTACCAATCTGAGAGCCATTTAGATTATTGGCAGAATCGATTATTTTCTTATCCTTTAAAATAAGAGTACCGTTTCCAATAACTGGAAAAATACTGTCTTGTGCATCTACAAAACCTTCCGGTCTTCGACCTATATCGCCTGAAGCAATTCTTGTAGAATTGGAATAGACATTATATGAAATTGATTCGACTATAACAGTACCCTTATTTGGGTTGAAAAGATTAAAAATAATTGAAAAGTTTCCTCTTCCGTCATCAACAATTCCTGTTCTAATATCTTTAATTGATAGCTCTGGTGGTTTAGATTCTCTGATTGCCTCTTGATTGAAAACCTTTGTGTTTGAAAAATTGAGATTGGCTAAACCTATTTTTCCAAAGTCTGTAGATTGAAAATTTCCAACTAAAACTGCTGAAAAAATAATAATCGATATCACTGCAATAATGATAACAGAAGCAACAATCTTTTTCCCCATTATTAAGAGTTCTATATTCAAAAGATTATTTTAGTCTATGTTTATTATGTTTGGATTTATCCTTGAAATTGTTTTTTTTCTAATTAATTCTTGAATTTCTGGACTTAAGATTATATTTCTGACCCTATAATCCTGTTTATGTTTATCGGGTCTAGAAGAGCTATTCTTATAGCCGCTATTGGCGCTATTGTCGCTTTTATCGTACTATTTCCCGCTATCCCTGACCTTCTTAGGGGAGGAAGTACCCTAAGAGATGTAACTATAAGTGTTGAGAATATTGCTGTAGAAAATTCAAGTATAGTTAACAATAGCATCCCAATAAAAGTAACATTTGAAATTCATAATGGAGATGTTAAGACCCTGTCAACTTCTAAAATTGAGTATACAGTTAATGCAAATAATACTCATTTGGGGAATGGAGTTCTTTCATATGAAGATATACCACCAAATGGAAGACCACAATTGTACCCAAATTCACCCACAACAGTTCAATCAACATTCCTGCTTAGCCGTTCAAGTTCAAATTCAGAATTATTTGATAAGATACGTAGTGACAATTTTGTAGCCAACTCTACAGAATGGAATGTTAACGGTACTGCTCAAATAGACTCAGCGTTTACAATCTATCCAGTTGAATTTAACAGCAAACTAGGCTAACAAAACAAAAATTTTTTATTTTTCATTCTTTACGTACGCCTTTTCAAAACTAGTGACTATCCATTCCTCTAACCAAACGCATTTTGCTGGACTATAGGGGCTTGCTTCATCTTCAGAAGAACATGAGTGTTGATAAGCACAGCTGAAGCATGGAGCTCCTTCAACGCATTCAATTTGTATTGGTTTCCTATTATATTCCGCAATAGCTGATTTCTTTACCATTAGTTTGTATGTCCATCTGCCCTTGTGCAATATCTTTTCACGCGAGATGAGGGATTGTTTTTCGAGATTTCCAGCCAATCGTGATCCATCTCTGCTATCAAGAGAAAATTCCTTACAGATTTCAGTCTGAAAAACACCATTTTCACCACTCTTTAAAATTGCTTGAAAAACTTGCTCAAATAAATCATGTTTATTTTTGTACATCTTTCTTGGAAGATTAATAATTTGAGACAAAAGATAGTTGTGTATCAAGCTAATAGTATAAAAATCTTGGTATTATCTATTCAATTATTATGTTTAATTGAGGGATACTGACATTTGTGGACTTTAATTAGAATTTTCTAAATGAGTAATGGTAAACTTTTAATACATGATAGTTCAAATCACTAAATGTTTCATTTTTTGAGAGCTGTCTATAATATTTTCACTTTGCGATAGAACAAAAGATGATACTGACAAGTAAGCCCATGGGAATTTATGTGCTAAAAAATAGACCAGCGTTCTTACTGATTATAATGAGAGACCCGGAAGAATATATGTCCCTAACTCATAATATGGCATTTAATTTACAAGCTGTTATTACAAGATTTATTGAACAGATAAACAAGTGAAAGCTCCTGTATAAATAAAACAAGCTTTTAGAGTTACTGCTGTTGGATGTTAACCGATATTAAACCATAACACGAAATTTTTTTGATGATGCAGTGAAAAAAGAAGAAATTAAAAATTAGTAAAACTAGTGAAGATCAGCCAATCTGACCGCGGATGGCTCCATCCTTATATTCTTCAGTATGTACATTTACATAGGTACTTGAATTTCTCATTAGAGTTATAAGATCTGAAATTTCCTTACCCTTCAAAGGACCCTGTAGATCATCTTTTGTTATATTTCCATTCCACGATATAGTCGCATTCCCTGCATCTTCTGCAGATTTACCCTTTGACAGAACGGCTACAATATCACCATTTTGTCCTTTAATTCCGTTGTGTATATGTACTCCCGTTATTTCTTTCAGTCCAATAATACTAGCAGAATATGCCAATTGTGAACCATTGTCAACAGACTGGAACTTGGCCCAAGCGCTAGCATTAGATGCATTGGGGGGAACTTCCTCTTTACCCGAGAGGAACGTGATAATCGAATCACCATCTTGGGCCTGAATTTGTTGCATGACAGCAACAGAGGTTGCAATTAATGCCAAAGTTGTCGCTAAAGTAGTCATAGAAGTATATTTCATTATAATCCCTTACTACAACTTGCCCAGATATGTTTTTCTATTCTCCTACTCCCTGAACAGATCTTTCAGTTGATTTAAGGTACGATTAAATCATTTTTTATGTGTGGTAAGGAACGAATAATATGAGAACAAGATCGATAATTTGCCCTATTGAATCATGGTATTTTCTAAAAACTGAAATTCCACACCGTTTCCACAGAACCAGATATAAAGTTCTTAACATACAATAACACCTGATGGCATGAATATTCAATCAGATCAACATTGTGATTATAAATGGATACTATATCAATAGCTAAAACAGCATTCATGAGCAAAACAAAACAAATTTAAAACTACATTCAATTTTTTGGCGCCAAAAAATTCGTCACAAACTAAATGGAATTTTATGGGTCTACCTGGTGATTAGCCTCAATTATCACATCGTTACCGAAGAAGTCTACTCCAAACTGTTTTTTACAATTTAAGAGCGTTGGAACCTTACTAGGTAACACAATATCTAAAATCTTTAGTTGAAAATGAAATTTTTTTAATAAAATTTCGTATATGGATCTTTGATATTCCCCTTAAGAATGATTAATGACAATTTAAGGAACGTTAAAATCTAAGATTGATCTCTTAGAGGACGATTTTTTAGATATTGATTTAAGAGAATAGGATTGACCACTAAATTAATTGCAATTAAAGGTATGACTAGGCTAATGAATAGGTCCTTGAATTGATATTCTGATGAAAGTGATAGAACTAATGCTACTGCTATTCCTCCTCTTAAACCTCCAATGGTAAGAACATTTTGCCATTGAAGAGGAATTCTAACTCTAAAGATTCTTAAAAATGCACTTCCACTGTAAACTACTGCAGCTCTGGATAACATCATTATGGCAAACGGAGCTACTATTATAAGAATCAATGGAACGGCACTACTTTCATATGTTTCTACTGCAAGTAAAGGAATTCCAATCACAAAGAACAGGAAACTATTTGTAATGAAACCTAAGTAATCCCAGTATTTGTGAAAAAGTTTTCTAACACCAATTGATACCTCTTTGTGCTTAGTAACGAGAATGATTGCAATAAATAAAGTAGTAACTACTCCAGAGATGTGTAGAAAGTGGTCAGCCACTATATAGCCACCAATAGCCAATCCTATGGAAAAGGTAAAATCTACATATTCATCAGCCTTCCACTTGTCAAGAATTTTCCCGCCGATCCATCCCAGTCCAGTACCAAGTGCGATTGCACCCACCATTGACCAAATAAAGGAGATAGACGTATCTAGGAATGAAAATGCCACGCCTGCGAAGATTATCCCTTTAACAACATTAAAAGAGATAACCCCGGTTGCATCATTAAACAAGGACTCTCCCTCTATGATAAGATTCAATCTTTGTGGAATTGGAAACTTCCTGAAAATTACACCCACAGCTACAGGATCGGTAGCCGCAAGAATAGCTCCGAAAAGCAAGGCGTCGATAAACGGAATCTTAAATATACTATTAACTCCTATCCCTATGATTAGGATAGTCATTATTACTCCTATAATTGCAAAGAATCCTATTGGTATGGCTTGTTTTTTGATCCGTCCAATCGTTAATTTGCGTCCAGATTCAAAGATCAAGATAGGAATAAAAACATAGAATATTAAATCCGGTAATCCTTCTATAATTCCGTAAAATTCATCCACATCGAGTTTAACAAGAGGAACAACTGCTAAGATTGCTCCAAGAAACATCAAAATTGTAACTCCGGGTATGATGAGGTTTCTTGTGTATCGGTTTACTGCAGAGATAACAACTAGCAATAGGCTAAAACTGAGCATAAAAGTTACCAGTAGATGCCCACCTTCTGCCATGAATTACAAGATTTGTGCGTAGATTTAAGTATGTATGTCCTTCAGGAAATCAATACTTTTGTATCCGCTAAAAATAAAAAACTTGTCAAACAAAAAAAGCATCTATTATTTCTTTCAAGGAGTACACTTACACACTAACTATCTCGTAAATACTCTACGTTAGCTGTTTTTTAATAGCTCCTGAGGAGGGGTATAATGCAATTTTTAGCCCCCATTATAGAAGTCTACATAGATATCAAAATGGGAATCAATAATTTGGTAAAGATTCATATCTGAAAAATCATTAAACGTTCATAAATCTACAAATTGTGCGTTACCGTCCAGAATCATAACGCTGGAGTATTTTAGTTCCTTGGTCTAACGCTTCTTCGTATCCATCTTTTATTAGCTGCCCTATTGTAATTTTTGAGAAATCAAATATCTTATTTGCAATTGTATGTATGTCGTTCTTTCGTTCTATTCTAACTACAAGGTCAACAGATACCATATTTTCTATGAGATCAGCATATATCATAGGCTTCCCAGTCATAAAACTCTTAGTTAGGGCTTTTTCCTGTAATACGTTGTCTATAGAGGCGTTTCCAATCTTGTTGTCTTTGGCCAGTTTAATCAGATTCTTAACAATATTAACATAATCCGTGATCAGTATTGCCATCCTTTCATCAAACAAGGTCCTATCATGGTAAGTCAAGTCATTTTTTCTATCCATGGCTCCGTCATAATTAGTGGGTAAAGAGTCATGCTTAAGGGGGTGTACGTTTACTATGCAAGCGCGCAAAAGTGGAACTTCAGATTTTCTAACAAAATGCCAATACCTGCGGTGTTCAAGTATGGCTTCCCTAAGCGGAGTATTGGCAATAATCCCACCATCCCAAAAGTAGCGAACTTTCTTATTAATGTGGGTATTCTCACCACGCTTATCTTCATTTTTGCTTTTGATTGCATGTTCGTTATTGTAATTTTCGACCAATAACTTGGCATAATCGAAGTTAATAGGAACCGAACCACTTGCAAGAGCAAAATCAACCTCTATTCCATTCTCATACCTAATAACATGTTCATATCCTTCACCGTTATTACGCTCCCTTGCAAATTCAGGGCCGTAGCGACCATATTCAGTTTTGCGAGTACCATCCTCCTTTTTGTAACTATCAAATACAACTGTTGTTCCCTCTAGCACATCTACTGTCACTAAAAGTAGTCTGGGTTCATTTTCTTCATAACTGGTGGCTATTGGGAACCTTGCAAATTTCTCAAGACTTTTTTTTAGTGGTTCGTTACTATAAAGATACCATGTATTAGAAGGATCTAAAAATCTTGAATCCATCAAAGTTCTAGAAGGATTGAATACGTTGGGCACTCCTTGTAATATGAACCGCTTTGTGCCGAAATATCTTCTAGCCGATTCACTGGTGGCCACATTATTATTAAGATGGTGCCAATAATTCCACCATTCAGTAAAACCTGGTATTTTATCAACATCTGATTCTGTCGCAATATACTCCCAAAATTCAATTAGCCTTTCCGCAGATCCTTTCCAAGTCCTGGCTTCTTTTACATAACTTACCAATACAGAGGCATTCATTGCACCGATGGAAGTGCCTGCAACAATATTAAATAACGGTTGATCCTCCCTTCCTATTTTTTTGTCTCTCTCAGAAAGCAATTCATAAAACGCCTTGTAAGCACCAGCTTCATAGGCTCCTAGCGAGCCTCCACCTTGGAATATTAAAGCTCTGTGAATTTTATTCGTACGTTCCAAACTTCAGTATTGTGATAAGAAATGTGATCTTATAAGTACGTTTTTATTGTTTTAAAGCCTATGGCTGTACTAGAGTAACAACATTAAGAAGCAAGCCCGTTTGAGGTTATTTAAAACTGTCCATGCTTCCAAATATCGTCCATGCTTCCTTGATTTTGCCATCTTGAAAATGAAAAATCTCAACGCCTTGAGTCTCAAACTTCTCATGGCTTACATCCTTCCAATTCGGTATCTCCTGCTTTGGTTGACTACCATGAAGTTCCTTTGCAAATGTGCCTTTCAAGTTCCATCTCATGGCAAGTTTATCTTGCTCCCCAAATGCATCTTCTATTGTGATCTGCATATCAGGAAATGCCTTGCGATCTTCAGCTACCCACTGTTTGAAATTTTCCAGACCTTTGACTTCTTCCAACCCATGATAAATTATATCAGAAGTAACAAAGTTTTTTACCTCATCTATTTTTCCTTCATTAAATATTGCTTGAACAAATCCTCGAGCAACTGCCTTGTTATCTGTATCTACCATGGGCTCATTCCTTCAAAGCTACCATTAAAGGTTTCTATTCATCTATTCAAATAATGTATACTTTATAAAGTTGATTCTAAAAATGCATTGCTCTATTTTTACAAAATTATAAAGAACTAACTATCCGTTCATTATTATGGTATACTTAGAACAACTGATATACAATATCCAATTACAGTAACATTTTATCTACCGAATGAATAGAGTACCCTACTTATTTCGTTTTATATCTTCGCTAGTAATTCCATTTTCAGTTTCTGAAATTCTTCATCTGATAAGATTCCTTGCTTTTTGAGATCAGCTAACTTTTGCAGTTTCTGCGTTACATCTTCTTGATTGGAAGATTGTTGAGGCTTTGATTGATCTTGTTTTAACTGATCTATCTGTTTTTGTTGGTCTGCTTTTAATTGGTCCATTTCTTTCTGATGAGCTGCATCTTGTTGCTCCATTTCCGCTCCCGCACGACGTCTGGCTACGCCTGCACCTATTGCTGCTGAAGCCCATCTACCTCTCATAATCTCGATTAGAGGTTCTGTGATAAATAAACTTATCTAAACGAGTCTCAAATTATCTACGGTTATTATAAAAACAATGTGTTAACTTTATAACTTGTAATCCACCAGTCTCTTTTTTTCCAATTCTGTAATACTTGTGTTAGTTTTAGCTCTTCTTTCGCCATAAAAATCCATAAAGCTAAAGTTGTTTTCACTCTCTTATATCCTTCCAATTCAGTACCACTCTTCTCAAAGATATTTTTTTTATATAATAACTTCGTTCGTTACTAATCGGTTTCGATTTACGAATAGTTATTCTTGATTTATTTAATGATTTCCCTCCTTGAGCATTTGGGAATTTGCTTAAGACGATATATCATGTCTTAAAGTATCAGCATGATGGTCGGAGAGCAATTTTAGGAAGACCAGACTGCCAGGGATAGAAATATTTCTGATTGATGCCTGATATTCATCCACTAATCTAATAATAGATGACTTCGATGATTCTAATGAATACAATATAATATTCCTCCGCTTAGTAACGTTAGATTTTTTAATTATGTTGTAAGGAACATTCTCAATGGCGGCCATAAGAAAGACGTTAGGCATATCTCCTTGAATATCTTCCTCTATATCGTGCCAGTCATCGATTAGATCAAGTAACGCTTGGTTATAATGAAGAACTAATGAAACGTTTTCATTAAAGCTTGGCAACTTGGCATCTAAAACTCTTGCATATATTGTTGATGCATCTGAGGACTTGCATAGACTATAATTTCTTATTTCATTATATGAAAAAGTGTTACCTTCAAGCATACGTCTTTTGACAACCTGCTCAAATTTCCAAAATGGCCAAAATTGCTTTAATGAAAAATCTATTGAATAATTAAGATGATGTTGTTTATCACTTCCATTAATTAGGATCTCATTTATAGATCTACGCACTTTTTTTGCCAGCAATGCATATCCATTATCTCCTGTCTCAAAAAATTTATCGTAAAGAAGAATGTATCTAGCTAAAAACCTTACCATCCTATATACCCATAATGCTTGGTCTATGTCTTTTGTTTCAAAGTAAGTACTCACGAAGTACGTAGGGTCCTGTGCTTTTTCATCTATAGTTTTAAATTTTGATGAAAAATGTAGGTCATATTTCATTAATAACCTGCTCAAAGAGATCATTCGCTCAATGAAAGCAATTCTATCATTAGTAGGGTTTAGCTCATTAGCAGCTTTAGAAATTTTATCTATAATGGCCTTTCGCCCTGTTTCCCAAGTTGTTAGTGTTGATTTGACCATGTGTGATAACACCATGAATTTATAAATATTATGAAGATTACAGTGGTACTTGGAGATTATTAAACCTACACAGTATCAATATTAACTGGTACTTAGTCTATTAGCCAATCCTGAATATCGTCTTCAAGTGCATCAGATCTGATCTATAGTAACAAGTATGTGAAATTAAATCCATAGTAGCCGGAGCAACTTAATATTTTCTCGATAAATTAGTAATTTTTTTTTTGACAAACGCTAACAAAAATATGTACAAATGCAATTTATCGATTATTTTATTTGAAAAGACATATTTCTTGCTCCTTCTAAGTTCTTCTTACTGCACATAGATTGCATTAAGATAGGCAAAATGGTTAACTTTCTAAAGCAGATAAATAATTTATCCCCCAGAAATGGTCTTAGCGATCCATCATCTAATAAATTGCTGGCATGAATCATTTCTGTAGCTTTTTTTAAAATTATGATCGTGCCCTTTTAGGAAAAAGATTTATGTGACTATGAGTTCATGATCCTAAATGAGTGAACTAAAATCCCCCGGCTGGATTCGTGGTGTACAAATTGGCTTGGGAGCTGTTGCAGTTATACTATCAATTTTTATCCTGATTAATCCAGCACTTGCAACTGAATCAATCGTATGGATAGCCGGTATAATTCTATTGATAGTAGGGATTGAACAGGTAATATTGGGTTTATTCGTTAAGCAGAAATCTCGTTTTGTAAGTATAGGATTAGGAGTTTTAGTTATTATACTAGCATCCATTATCATTGCATACCCAAAAGGGACTACCATAATCTTGATATACTTACTGGGATTTGCTTTGCTATTTAATGGTGCCTCTAGGCTAATTCACGGTTGGAGAGATAAACTGCGCAGGGGATGGTCTAGAGGTTTTAGAATCGCAGTGGGCGCATTAGAAATCGGCCTATCGATAGCAATACTTGTGTCTCCAAACATAGGTGCTACCCTCGTTGGTATTCTCATAGCAATAGCTCTTTTGATAGCTGGTATTCAGATTATTATCGCAGGAATATTTGGAAGAAGGTCACTATTAAGACGAGCTACTGACAGGTAGGTAGAATTCGTTATATCTTCAAGATTACGGATCAAATATCTCAGTCATTAATGTCTTGATTACAATTTAGGTTTCATGAATATGTGAATGACAGTGAATGACAGTGAATGACAACAAACCGTACAGCGGTATTTTTCAAATTCACAGGATATTTTAGCGTTTAACTTCAAGTAGTATCTAACCAAGTAACTGCTCAATTCAATTTAGAAACAAAGCGTAGCCAGATCAAACCCCAAAGTTTGTGTTCTCAATTCACGAATCGCCAGCTATTAAGTTTCCAAGAAAAGTAATACTAAAGTGACCAAACACTCCACTACCTAGATTCATATTATTCAAAAGAATGTAGTAAATAAATTAAGAAAGTGGCATTACCAGAGCTTTTACTGGAAAAAGAATGTCTAATATATAAGCCTTTACCAGGCAAAAAACGTAGTTTGACTTTTCTTGGCTCATGGTAGTAAAAAGTTCATCAATAGTACAAGCATCAGTGATTTCGGCATTATTGTTAGTGTCAGCAATTTCGATTATTCAATCGGGCACCGGACAGATTGAAGGTAAATTTACTGCAGATCTTCAGCCTAGAGAAGGTTCAAGTGCATCAGGAAAGGCTACATTCGAACTTCAAGGTGATGAGAAGGCCGTAATGTATAGCATTAGTGGGACTGGGTTAAAGAATATCACGAATATAGCCATTTCTGAGAAGGCTGCCTCCGGAAGAGGTCCTGATGTTGTTACCATATATTCTGATGTCCAAAGTGGTATCATGAAAGGACCAGAGGGAGATTCAATCGCCAAGGGCAATTTTACGGCATCTGACTTACAAGGACCACTAGAAGGCAAGACGCTTGCAGATTTTGTGAAAGCGATAAGCGACGGTAAACTATTTTTACGTGTATCTACAACAGGTTATGAATTAGGCGAAATTTATGGAGACGTTACTGTGGGCGGTGGAAATATGACCGCGGGCAGTGGAAATATGACTGCAAATTAGTCAATTCAAAGGCCATAACGTATACAATTACCGCAACTGGATTAAGTAATAACATCACCAACGTAGCTATTTCTCAAGATACTGGAAGCGGTAGAGCTCCTGATGTTGTGACACTTAGAGCAGCGCCACAAAGTGGTCTTGCGCAAGGTTCAGGTAACAATACATTGAGTGGTAATTTTACGGCATCTGACTTACAAGGACCGCTAGAAGGCAAGAGTATTGGAGATTTTGTGAAGACGATAGATGATGGAAAAATTGTCATAAGTGTATCGACATCCCCTTCCCATAAGGTGAAATTTACGGCAAGGTCAATGTGAGCTAACCCCTAATTTTTTCTGTAAATCAGTTACCAACAAACCTGTACCCAATAATTATGTATAGGTGCACGAAGTATTAACCATCCACTTATTATATTCAAAGTGGATTGTTGATTTTTGGGTACTTCTTCGTTCCTTTGCAGTGTATATAGTACTTTCTTAAAGTTTTAACCATTTATGCTAAGTCCTAAATATTGAAACCGTAGTTTTTCTTGTAAGATAGTATATTATGACACCATTGGCAAGTAGATGAACTATCATGACTATTATCAGCACGTAAGCAATTTCAGATAACATTATACTCTTGTCATTTGAAGTGTTTGTAAAGGAACCCGCTACAAAACCCAAGCCAAGAACATCTATTACTATTGCCACAAACATTAATACTATAGTTAGTATCCACGCCAAATATTTGACTTTGAATAGAGCATAACCAAGTACGCAAATTCCTGCGCCCACTAAACAGAGGAATGCGCCCATCGATGTCATCATCCCCTTACTTACCTGCGTTACTGACTGGATGACGGGAGTTATGGCGTCGGTAATGGTCTTGGCTAGCATAGACTTGATTCGCGAAGTTTGGTTATCGAGACGATCTTGTACGACAGACTCGGAAATTTTTGCGGCTATATCTAATATAATAATTCCCAAAGCTATGAATACTATCCCGCCAACAATAATTGCGAATGAGATCATTGTGAGGCCTCGTAATCTCTGCAGCTGCATAATCTCTTGCACCAAGACTCATTTAAATTGTTTTACCCGAAACTATAGGGTAGATTTACTTGACTACTAAATAATATTGAGGTACAGTATAACTCACAGATGGCTATTTGCCAAGATGATTTGACATTTGTTGCTTACCAAAACAGTCATAATACTGGCATTCTCTCTAATCTTCCATATTTCATCCTCTTTCAGGATGGAATGGTACTGATTGCAAATATTCGCAATCAGTGGAAGATTCGATTAATTCAAATTATGAATACCTAGCCATTAAATAATACTATAGTTTTATATCGTTAGTTCCAGAGCCGTTACTGTTGCGAGAATCTATCAATAACTTTGTTCTGCTAGTTATTGGCCAAATGGAGGGGCTAACCAATAAGCTGCCACTGATTGAGACCAATTAGGTTTAGGATCCTTATCATTTTCTGGTTCCAGTGTTACTACTACATCAGTATAGGTGGGAGAATATACCAAATTTTCATTATATCTTAGTGTACCATCTGCAGAAATCTGACCTAGGCTCAACGGATATCCAGAAGCATGATAATTTCCGTCCACTATCCAAACTTCAAAGACTTTACCAGAAGAGGGATAAAATCCGACGCAATATAGCCTGAGTAAGATGATGGAGAGACAACATGTTGCAAAGTATTTATAATTCCTCCTAATTCTACCTAGTAATGAAAAATGGAAGTGGAACGCTATTAATAATAGGTGGTATAGCAGGACTCGTCATCGTCGGAATTGTGACTACTTTATTCTACTATCAAATACTTAGATGGTGAGTATAATTACTTGATTTCGTCTTTTGTTTATCTGTATTTAGTTTATTAAAGCTGATGCGGTCATTTAGGCAATTAAGACTTGAAAACGTCCACCAGTTGTTGGCTTATTATCTTTCTGTACTCCTTCTAGGTATTAATATTGGGTTATTCGAAGTCTTAATGGACTAGGATATTAAATCCTAGTTTCAGATTTTTGAATGGTACCTATAGACATTTGAACAAAAATTATATCGCGCTCTTTTATGTGGACTATGGTTATTCTTAGGTCCTTCAAATAGAAAAGGTAAGAGGTCAATACTTTTTGGATATGCTGTAGATCAGATCTTTCGCGCATTTATTCTATCTTATAGAACTGTAAAAAAAATCATCCCTCTAAACCTGCTCTCAATTATTTGTTCGACGGCATTCCCATTTTATACGCTCTTCGTTTCATAATAAACATTAAAGCTACTAAGCTTAGTGAAATAATAGCTCCAAATAGAAGTATTCCATTAAATGCCATAGTATTTGGTACTAAAGATGTCACTCCTTCAGGAGTTTGTACCTCTGAAGTAAATAGTGCCAAGAACATCCCTGCAATAACAGGTCCGATTGCCCCTCCTATTATTCGCATGGTAGAATAGGTAGCAGATACAACACCAGTAGATCCCGGTGGCGTGAAGAAGATAATGATGTTTGCTGATAAAGTTACAAAGGCTCCACCGACAGCAAATAAGATGAGTACGCTGGCTACCTGACCTGAAGTCGAGTGAAAGGCAAGGAGGGCTACAATACCTATACACATTATAATTGAGCCAGGGACTATGAACTTGGAGCTGCCATATTTGACAGCCAGAATGCCAGCTACCGGTCCAAGAGCCACGAACACCAAGGCCTGGGGAAGTTGCAACAGCCCGACTTGAAGAGTATTCATTCCCAAGCCATACGGTTCTGGGGTCTGACCTAGAGTAGGAATTGTGGAAAAAATGATGTACTGAACAATGCCAAGCATAAGATAACTAATGTTTCCAAGTCTGATTATCCTGTGAAAGGCTAGCTTCAAATTTATTAATGGACTCTCGCTTCGCTTTTCTATAAAAAAGAAGGCTAACATTGAAGCCACACCTATTACAAGGAAGGTCAAAAAAAGTCCAAAGCCCTCCTCACCTTTACCTAGAAAAGTGAAACATAACATAAATGTACTGGTTGTTAGCACCATGGTAATAACTCCCGGAATATCGATGACTTTACCATGTCGTTTGGGCGCACTATCACTGGTACTTTTATCTTTACCTTCAAGAGGAGCTGTAGAAATTTTAGGAATAAACTTCCAAAGCAAGAATAGGAGTAGGAGTGAAAATGGTATTGCAGAAAAGAAGACCATCTGCCAACCACCAAAATAAACAACGGCGGCTCCCAGTACCAAACCAATCGCACTACCTCCTTGATACATGGACAGTATAACACCCTGGGCGAAAGGAAACTTCTCCGGTGGAAACAGATCTCGTGCGATTCGCACAGAAACAGGAACAAGAGCTACTGCAACACCTTGGATGATTCTGAATACAATTAAAGTATAGAATTCAGTAGCAAAGCCGGCTAGTATCGTTCCTACAGTGTAGCACACGAATACCAAGAGTAACATCTTCTTTGGTCCATACGTGTCGGCAAGTCTTCCAATAACTATGGTTACAGCGGCACCTGAAACTAAGTATGCCGTAAGTACCCAACTAATAGTCGCATAATCCTTATCAAAATACTCGGCCATTTGAGTAAGCGCAGGAGCTAAAGAAGTATGAACATATAATACTAAAATTATGCTAATCCCCATGATCCAGAGGGCTCTTGTAGCAACCTTGGGTGTTTTTACGGTAACTTGTTTTCCTGCAGGATTACCACCAGCGTCATTTATAGCAGATTCAGACAATCTTTGCCTATTTTACTACTATTCATATATAAGCTCTCTTATTCCACTGAAGGTTCTGATAAGACAAGCAAATCGGAAGTATTTCTATGTCCTTGACTATGACGGTAAGCATGAAATCTTGGATTGGAATTTGATATCGAAGGAGTCTCAATTCTTTTTCTGGTCCTGCATTCTCATGTCTTACACGCATGTCAAGGCCTCAGTATTTTTCTTGATCATCGGAGTATCAGCCTATATTGCATTGATTTATTAGATTACCCACGAATTGTGAAGGGTTATTGTATGTACAATGTAATACAATGTTAGACCAAAATCCATCCACAGGTCGAGTCCGTCAAGTATCGAAATGAATAAGGTACTTGTTACCCTTAAGCATATTTTGCACTTTCAATTAGGATACTTAAGACAGACATACAAATAGGAGACAATATTTAATATCGATGTAATTTGGAAGCTACCAGTGTTTCACCTCATCAATTACTCACGGAATTTATTACCTATCTAACATTAGGTATAGATGCTATCGCTGGGATTGTAATAGGAATAGCGGTAGTTATCGCATTTATTTCGTTCCTCACAAATTTAAGAAAAGCTGCAGGGGAGCGAGCATTAGGTCTTGAAAAAGTCAGGCATAGGTTGGCTAGAGCTTTGCTTCTTGTACTTGACTTTCAGGTGGCCAGCGATATGCTCAAGACTATCTTGGTTCCATCAGCAACGGAGCTTTTGATACTGGCAGTGATTGTGGCTGTTAGGATAGCATTAAGCTGGTCGTTGTCAAAGGAGTTGGAGAAGCATCGTGAGGACTGGAAGGCTGATTAGTAGCTAAATTTTATATGATATTCTTTTTAAGATGAACTTGTGACTTCCAAGACCCATACAAACACTCGGACAAAATCTTTAATTTACATAATAATAGCAGTTCTTACTGTAGTTTCTATCATAGTTGTTTTTGTAGATTTTCTCTTTCCTTTGAGTAACGAACAAAGATGGACTATGTATATTTTCGACCTGATTGTTACTGGGATACTGATAATAGATTTTATTGATAGGTTTAAATCGTCTGGCAACAAAGTAACGTTTCTGATTGCTCATTGGTATGAATATCCTGCTATGATACCATTAATTGTTTATGGAGTGATTGATAGTACAGTACTGATTGGGACTGCAGTAAGGACCATAAGGTTTTTGGCATTTTTCAGATTGGTTAGACTTTACAATATAGCCTTAATGATAAAGGGGAGTGAGATTCTTTTATTGTGTAGCCTTGCAGTAGTTACTATTGTATTCGGTAGTTTTGGAATATATTTTGTCGAGTCTCCAAATCCTGAGGCTAGCATAGATAACTTGCATGATGCCTTCTGGTGGTCTATAGAGACCATTACTACTGTTGCATATGGAGAGTACTATCCTGTTACTTCCATGGGTAGAGTAATTGCCGCTGTATTGATGTTTGCAGCAATAGGTATTTTGTGGACAGTAGTTGCGTTAATAACTTCCAAGTTAGTGGAGACTAAAGTGAATAATGGTAACAGGGTATCCATTGCTGACGATACAAAATCTGTTATTAAAAGTAAGATAGATAATATCGAAAAACTGAGTAAAAATGATGTGAGAGATCTGATTCGAATGATAAGGGCTCTTAATTACGATGATTCTCGCGATGATTAAATATATACTTGCAGGATAAATAAAATAATAAGATTAATTTCCAAAAGTATTAACTGAAAGTACTGGTGAATATGGTCTTACTCGTTAGTTCTTTTGATTCATCAGGTAGGATGTTAGTATCAGGCTTATTGTCTTTTCCCTTTCCTTTTCCTATTATTAATTGATTATAATCATGATCTTTTGAAGGATACCAGTATAAAAGCTGGTTCTCTTTATCCCATTTCATTTCATTACTGGTAGCCCACACTGTAAATTCAGGGGAGTAATGTATATCAAAAGGGATATAGATAACTGTCGGTTCCTCCGATAAGACTTTACCCTTTAATATAATCGAAGCATACTTTGAATCAATATCAAAAAATAGGAGTGATGGTTCTGCAGAGCTTCGCATAGGATATGGACGTACAACTGCATCTATATTTCGCGGTTTTCTGGAAGGTCCCAAGAGGGAGTAATTTTCAAGATTCCAATTATCTTTACCATCCTCAGTATTGTACAGGTCGTAATTCCAAATCGTAGCATTAAGAAGAAAGGCTTCTATTTGATTATATTGTAGATCCAAATATTCTCTAATCTGCTCTGCCTCTTGGAATGCCCCAAATTCTGTTATAAACGGAATTAGTCCACGTTCAGTGGCAGCCTGAACCAATTGAATAAAAATCATGGGAAATTCAATTTTATACGTGTACATACTTTCAGGGATTTTTACAAATGAGCTGGCAACAGCCATTGTATCATAGTAATGAAAAGACAGGACACCGTTATTACCAAATCTGGAGATAGAGTTTAGATCACTTGGCAGATAGGTTTCCAATTTCTTTGTTACGAGTTTCTTATCTACCATTAGCTTTTGTATAAAGTCCATACCAAATGATCTCTTTACCTCAAGGGGGGCTGCTCCATATTTCACGGGCATACCGCCGGTATCAGTAGGCATAATCCAATCAACTCTTGGTTCAATAAATATAAAGAGGGCCTTGTCAAACTTTTCAATTTCAGAGTTTACGTTGCGATAATAGTCCACAAGAAACTTGACTTCAAAATCCTTTTTGGGTATAGTGCTAGGATGTGGTTCATTAAACGGTTCAACAGCCAAGATGGCTGGATGTCCAAGACCATCATTTAATGATTTGAAGAATTTAACAGTCTGCCCAATAGTTTTCTCTAGATGCGTGCGAACGGGATAGTTTTTAAGACCCTCATCTAAGTTTGTCAAATCGTTCTCCCAGAATGATTTCAAGGTCTCTTTTAGGGACTTGTTTATCATGTATTTAAATTGCCACTTTTTGTCAGGCTTGGTAGGAGCCTTTGGTTTTTCATGCTCTTCATCAATCGCAATGGCCCAATCAGGGAATCCATCACCACCGTATACTTCATTTGCAATATCCTGATGGAAATCTAAAATTACGTAAAGCTTCCTTGCATGCAGCTCATCAATTATTTCCTTCATGTATTCAAGATATTTCTTTCCCTCTGGCAGTAACTCTTCTAGATTTGGGTTTGGGCGAGGTTCTATAGCCTTCCATGAAATTAAGAGACGTATAATATTAAACCCGAGATTTTTCAAAAGATCCAATCCTGATTTTACAGATTCGATTTCCTTCTTCAAATCAAGTTTGGATATGTCATGAATGTCAAGAGGTGCAATCGGAAGATAAGGAGGCAATTTACTTCTTGACCCAAAGTTCACTCCTCTAAATAGAACATATCTTTTCTCTTCATCCCTGAACCAGGATCCGCTCTTCCAAATTCCTTTTCTAAATTCTGCAGAAGGTTCTTGTTCGGCCACATGTCTTTGTGAAAGCGCCTTACGTCTGCCCCTCAATCCTGCTAGTATTATTTGTACTCCACTTATAGCAAGGGCTATAATCGTCATGACAATAAGCAGTACTATGCCCACTATCGGATACGCCAAGACCATTAAAGCCAAAGCCGTAATCAATATTCCTAACCCAACGGAAGAAATATCGTATGATTCTTCCTCCTTCTTTTTCAAACCTCTGACTATTCTTATGATACCATTAGCTAGTAAACCAAACCCGAGAAAATAGATAAGCCATTTTGTGGCAAATTCAGGAAAGAAGAAGCCCGATCCAATATAGATAATGAGACCAACTCCTACACCTATATTGATCAATCGGGATGATCTTTTGACACCCTTTGCCAGGATTCCGCTAGCCAGCCTTTCTGCTCCAAGTACTATTAAGCCTATTCCGGCCAAAAATAGCCATATATAGGCGCTAGCTGTAGTTTCATACTTTGAAGCCAGGCCATAAAGGAGAAACACAACGGAAAGAAGTAAACAAATACTGCCGACAGAAATCTGGAGAGCCCAAAACCACGATTCACTCTTGTTTTTCATATAATTAATAATTACGTCTTAAATGACAATATATATCAGTTGTCCTCAGTTGAAATTGAGCCAATATCCCGACAAAATGATAGCGTCAGACATAGCGTTGGGTTTAAACGTGATTACGATTATTACAACGGTGTAAGCTCATGAATATCTCTGATATTCCAAAAAAAGAAAGAGCATTGGTATTACAAGGAGGGGGATCCTTGGGTGCTTATGAGGCAGGCGCGTATAAGGCTCTGTATGAAGGGCTCTCAAAAAAAGACAAGGAAGAAGGAAAAGAGACAAGTTCTACGTTTGACATTATTGCAGGGACTTCAATAGGTGCTATGAACGCTGCCGTTCTTACCAGTTACGTTGTAGAAAATAATACTTATGAGGGCTCTGCAGAGAGACTTGTAGAATTTTGGAAGTACTTGTCCAAGGAATCACTTGTTGATATCAATCCTTGGTTTAAGATATGGTGGAATACTTTACACAGTATCAATAATAGATTTGCGACAGCGGAAGCTGCCAGAAGATATTACTCAGCGAGAGAATTTGCGATAATGGGAGTACCTAATGTTTTTTCACCTGTTATACCAATTTTTGATAAGAAGTTTCTAGATTTGTATGGTAATACATGGTATCGATTTAGTAATGAACCATTAAAGCGCAGCTTGGAAAAATTTGCCAAGTTTCCTATAGCAACAAGCCATGAAGATAATCAGCCTCGGTTGATTCTAGTCGCAGTAGATGTTGCCGATGGTGTTTCAGTCTCCTTTGACAGCTATGCCAAAGAAGATGGCTCAAGAAAGACGGAATACGGCAAATATGTAGAACAAGATGGTAGAGAAATAGGTTTTGAGCATGTAGTCAGGTATAATGAAGGAATTACTGTCGACCATGTTATGGCAAGTGGGACGTTCCCCGTAAATTTTGATTATGTTTCCCTTAAAGTTGAGAGCTATGTCGCTAATCATAAGGTACAAAAACCAAGAAATAATAAAATAAGTAAAGAGACTATTAGCAGAGAAACTACTGGGCCCATTCATTACCAAAAGGAGAGACGATATTTTTGGGATGGTGGTTTAATGACTAACACTCCAGTCACACAACTAGTTCTACTCCATAGAAATTATTGGTACAAGATCAGAGGAATAAAGGAAAAGGCCCCTACTCTGGCGATATGTGTAATCAATGTGCATCCTACAAAACAGTTAGATATTCCAACCGATCATGACGGAGTAGTAAACAGAAATAATGACATTACCTTCTCTGATCGTAGCCATAAAGACGAAGAAGCGCTATTACTAATATCTGACTATGTAGATTTTATAAGAGATTTAATAAAGATCGCCAAGGATAATGGAGTTAAAGATGATATTATCAATGAGTTACTAAAGAGGAAAACAAAGTATCACGGTCATCTATTAAAACCTAGACAGTACAGAGAAATTATTGAAGGTATATTTGACATTGCAGAGATTATAAGAATTGAAAGAAATAATGACGAAAATACAATCTCAGACAAGACTTTTGATTTTTCAACAGGAACTATCACACAACTTCTTAAAAACGGTTACGATGATACTATAAATTATTTCAATGATTGGTTGAGCAAAAATATCCGAGGAGAAGAACTACCTTCTGGAAAGTAGACCTCTTATTCATTGATTAACTAGCTAGAAAGATAGATTCCTATACATATTGCGGTCACCGGGATTTGGATTTACCATGTAGGGGAACTCAGCTATACATTTCTAAATAAGCTTTTTGGTCGGGTTTGTGAACCATATTGTGAAACCAATTTACTAATGTTTCATATTTTGAGAAACTAATATTACCACACCCTGGGAGCTTTAATTATTGATATTGTTGTTATTTCCTTTATTATTTAAAACTGAATCAAGGATAAATTTGTTCTCCAGTATATCTATCTCTAATTATAATAGCTTTTGTAGGACATGTCCGAGCTGCATCAAGTATTGTTTCAAAATCATCGCCAGTTTCTGACTTCACCGTTGCTTTTGGATTTATCATTTTGTCCTTGTCAACTACAAATACATTTGGAGCAAGTGTTTCACAGCTTCCGAAAGCCATGCATAGTGCAGGTTCTATACTTATATGAAAGCGACCTTTTGATTTACCAAAGATATTTGTTACGGATGATATCTTTTCTGATTTAACATCAGTTTCATTTCTATTACCCTTTTTTACATGCGTATTATGATATTCATCATCACCACTGGTATGACCAGAGTCGGAATAAACAGTATCACTACTATTAACATGAGGAGAAGAAGATGAATACGATTGAGTTTGAGCTTTTTTCTTATGCGTCATATTATTAAAAGTTGCCTTCTCATCGTATTGTCTTCTTTTATCTCTATCAGAAAGAACTTCAAAGGCAGCATTTATTATTTTTATAGTAGTTTCAGAAAAGGGCGAACTATTTCTATCAGGATGGTATTTCAAAGCAAGACGCCTATATGCGGCTTTAATTTCTCGATATTTAGCATATTGAGACACTCCTAAAATTGAATAATAGTTCATAATATCATTGGTTAGCATCCGAACAGCCAGTACTAAATAGTGCTATTTCTTTATTATACTTTGAGGCACAATGAACTAAGCACTGACAATGGACAAACATTTGATACTATGGAATCATTCAAAGAAGCCAAATTTCATACAAGTCAAGTTAAGAATGACTGGTTAAAGATTTATTTCAACAAAAAATGTGCAGTCCCAACTTAGATTTAGTATGTCGATTTACTAGTAGTCAATTGTTTGGAGAAGAAGAAACCTCTGCTGCATTAACTCCACTATTGGATGGACTACATGAAGTTGGTTTATTATAGAAAAATATTAAAATTTTGTTACTAATATTGAGACACGTATTAACAGAAAGATTTAAATCATATGGGGACAGTGGCTTGTAAATCAAATATGACACAATTTTTAGATTCTTTAGCGAAAAAGTAAAGACAAAAATTAATGTAAAATAATTACAAATCAAAAATCAAGAATTACTACTTTCAGTAATACAAATTAAAAAGAAAAATAATACTTAGTAAGAAGATGTCTTTAGGGAATAATTCAGAGAAACTCCTTGTTGACAGGGTTGAGTTCAAGTTACACACTGCTGAACATCATTTGAATAATCTAAAAGAAATTGAGCTAATATCTGGGGACCTCTCAAAAGGCAACATTGTTAGAGTGGAAATGGAAATAGATTGCTTTCTTGCACAAATTGTTGGAGCTATTGACGCATTACTAGTCCAAATCAACATGACGCTAGGTTTGGGTATTGCAATTGAAAAAGCCGATATATACTCAGTTCAAAGCGCTTTGAGTGCTAAAACTAAGAATATTGACTTGCTTACAGAATTGAATCAGGCAGCGAGCCATGATAATTGGTTCTGGTTATTGAAAGAACTCAGAACTCAAAGTATGCATAGGACGATGTTGCGACGAATGCGTGATTATAATTCATTCGATGAGAGAATTAGAGTTTTCATACCAAAACAGCAGAGAAAAAGAACAGTCAATCCCGATGATTATATGCAAATAGAATTAATTCAATATTTTCAGGAAAGTATACAGAAGGTTAGAGAGCTGGTTAATACAATAAGATTGAAAGAACCTATTTTAAAGGAAAAATATTAATGAATTAAATAATAATTTATTTGCTCTCTGAAAAATGCGTTATGAAGAGTACGGAGTGGGACTCGAACCTTCTATCATGCTCTCGGAGTCATATGGTTTAAAACAAGAGAACATGAATTAACAACGTTACTAAAACTTATTTGTTTTATGGTACGTACTTCTGTTTAGAGCAGTCCCGCGGTAACAAGAAAACAATCTGCTTGCTCTATAAACTTAATTATAGTCTATTTAAACAATCGTTAATTTCTAATAAATAAGCATGGAGTGGAATTCGAACCCATTAGGTATGCTTGGGGTTATATCAAAATAAGAATTTCAAAATTGTATAAATATTGACTAGAAATTTTGTTAAATTAAAGGATTTATTTTAATTTCAATTCTATAATTTATGAATTGAAAGCCTTTGTTTTTATTTTGTCCTTAGTGACAGGAAATACGCAAGTATTTAAAATGTAACTATTGAGGCAGGGCCATTTATTTACTTGTTGTTAATTGATAAGTCTGCAATTCATCTCTTACTCTTTGGTATAGTCTATTCATTGTGACGGGTTTGTCAATAGTTGAATCTATAATACCTTCTTCCATATATTTCAGGAATAATATATCTTCTTCAAAATTATAAGCACTCATCAATATTGTCCTCACATTAGGATTTGAAGTCTTTACTTTCTTTAATAGCTCCAACCCATTAAGACCAGGCATCCTTAAATCAGCAATTACCAGAGCGTAAGCATCCTTGTTATCTGAAAAGTGCTCTAGAGCAATTACAGGATCAGTGAAAGAAACAACATTAACACTATCTATATTTTCAGACAAAGCTTCATGGAAGAGCCTAGTGGTGGCTAAATCATCATCTACAATACTAACAATCCTATTGTTAGAAGACACTGACCAAATGAAGCGCTAACTTACTTAAAACAGTTTCAGAAAAATTATCTCAGGGTTCTTGTTTTCAACGTTATTTCCCTTTTCGGTCAAAATTCATGCATTTTACTCAAAAATAACAGATATTAATAAAGTCATCATTATTGGTTTTCTATTATCATCTTGTCATTAAAATGGTAAAGAAAAAATCAGAACGACTAGGACGAAATATTCACATGAGACCCCTTAGGAATGAGCTTTCGGATATCAATTTCATCAATTAATTTCATTTTTGGAGGGCCGTAGAGCCATACGGCGTAACAACGACCGACACTAGATTAACATCATAAAGAGATGAGCTTCCATTAACTGAAATTGTCAGGCTACTGGGAGAAATCCAACCTTCACTCAATACTTGACTTCCTTCCATAGGTGCCTGTTCAGTTCTATTTGTGAGCGCATTAGCAACAATAATAATTGGTGGTGAAGTTGTCTCCGTTCCATTATATATTAGGCTTATTGAAATAGCCTTATCACTTGAAATCGTCACCCCAGTTATTTTTACATTAGGTACATTACTTATTCCATAAATCCCTCGTTCTAGAGTTTGAGCTTTGTTGAACAATGAATCAACATCCTGAGACTGAGCAAGAGAAGAAGGTACTATTCCTATGAATAAAATCAAAGCCAGCGTTAAAACAACTGAAATCATTTTATGTTTTGCTATCTCAGGAGTTCTATTTATGATTAATGTTCTCCCTGTTAGTTCCTAATAGATATCTATTTGTCTGCATATTCGATTAGCTATTAATGGACAATAAGCGTTTCTAATTCCTTTAATTAAATCTAGTAATGAAGTGGAATTCTTCTATGTTTATCCATCCAAAAACATTTCAATATTTCTCTTTAGTACTCTACATAAAAAACGTTAACTGATTGGCGACCAAATCGACAACAAGACAGTAAATTGAAGAGGACTACATGAGTTGACTGCGGGGAGTGGGACTCGAACCCTTCTATAATGGTCTCAGTCAGGAATTGCAGGTTATCGGCTTCAGGCATCGAGTAGGTTTGATTTATTTTAAGTATAATTTCATTGCATTATTTTGGTATTGAATGTTTTTATATTGTAAATATTGAATCAAACAAGAAACTATTTGACTATTGATTCAAAACAATACAAGGAAGAACTACGCCATGGTTATGATAATGCGGCTCCTGGTTGGCAAAAGTGGTGGAAGACAATCGAAACGGCTACGAAAGAAGTTAGTAAACGCTTAGTGGAACTTGCAGAGATAAAACCAGGTTCTAAGGTTCTGGATATTGCTACAGGTATAGGAGAACCAGCTCTTACCGCTGCAAAACAAGTAGGTAAGACTGGCGACATACTAGCCATTGATATTTCACCACAGATGATATCCTTCGCAAAACAAAGAGCTATCTCTTTAGGTCTACAAGAGGTGGTTGAATTTAAAGAGGGCGATGCGGAAACAATTGATTTACCATCCTCAACATTCGACGCAGCACTATGCAGGTGGGGATTGATGTTTTTACCAAATCCTACGGCAGGTTTATCTAATATATACAGGTCTTTAGTAAAGGGTGGTCATTTCGCTGCCGCTGTTTGGGCTGCGCCAGAGAAAGTTCCTTTCATTTCCGTACCTATGAACATCGTACTGAAAGAAACAAACAGTCCTCCTCCGAGAACCCCTGGACCATTTAGCATGTCGGATCAAAACAACCTTAAGAAATTCTATGAAGAATCAGGATTTATTCATACCGTTATCGGAAGAATAAAAGTGGTTTCTGATTTTGATTCATCTGATGACTTTACAGCCTTTACAATTGACCACGGTGGTCCTGCTCTTCAAAAAGTCCTGGCAGAACAGACAAACGAAAGAAGGCAACAAATAGTAAAGGCAATTAGTAAAGGATCAGAAAAGTATGCTGACAGTACTGGAAAAATTAGGTTCGAGAATGAAGCTATACTAATTGTTGGAACAAAATAGAAAGTTTATTTCAAAGTGCTAACATAGGTGCATGCCTAAGTTTACTGCGCATGGTTTATAAATGCGGTGAGAAAGGCAGATAAGAATAAGAAATTCAAATGATTAACGTTATCTGACTAATGGAGAAAAAGAACCATTTTGTTTGACACTAAGAAAATGGATTATTATTGCTGAAAGCCTTTATCTAGTGTCAATTGGTCCAAAGTATGGGAAAAGTAATTTCGAATACAACTTAAGGGTCCAACTTTAACAAGACAGCATATAAAGTATTAATACAATGTTGCCAATCAGTGTATGATGAAAAAAACAATCTATTTTGGAAGTGTGACTCTAGTGTTGGCATTTGCACTGATTTATGTGTCAGTGGCTAATGCTCAAAATGTGACGACTAACGCTTCAAACGCCATGGGAAATGCCAGTGCAAGTGCAAATCAGACTGCAGGAAATTTTACGAATAAGACTGGTGAAGCGGGTCAAAAAATTGGTGGAATATTGGGTAACATCAGCGAAAAAATTCAAGAAGGGATAGGAGCGAAGTAACTAACTATCATTTTTTTAATTTTTTTTACCATCTATCCAAGTGGTAGCCATCTTTTATCAGGGTCTACATCGGGAGCTTTTATCTTAGTGTTTATAAAGGAAATTACCTGTTCTCTTTTCATACTATCATAAAACGAAATTGATCCAAGGAACTTTGCAAAATCCATAACCACCTTCAGATTGTTATCTTGGTGGTTTTCAGAAGAACCTTTTTCTTGCATGTATTTATGGAAATCTAAGATTATTGAAACGTTTTTACGATTATGGATGGTTAGATTAATCTTTTTAACTAAAGTTGAAAGTTTGACAGAGCAAGATGAAATTGAAGTCGAGACTCTATTGAGGATATCATCGAATATTTCTCTCCTTATTTATACAATAACAAGTATATGAACTCCCATACATATTGCGGTCACCGGGATTTGAATTCCCGCTCTAATTAAGTAGAGTCCCGGGTTACGGGCTTTCTTCTCCATACATGTATACTGGATTGGAAGGCCAGTGTCCTAACCAAACTAGACGATAACCGCATATCTGTTATGCGTTGATAATCTGGATATTAAATCTTGTGAACATCATTTTTTACTATCTGGAAAGATATAATTTAAAAGGATATCAACGACTTTATTCTTTCCTTTTTCCTTAATATTTATGAAGCTCTTGTTAATCTTCTCCCTTTTTGCATCTTCCTCTATGTTCGCAGATGGTCTCTTATCAAACGCACCTTCAAATTGAATCTTGTATCCCTTGTATCTTTCAATAACCGAGTCTAAAATTTCTTTTTGTTGGTAGGAAGAAATAAAATAGATGATAGGAGGATTGGGCCTTTTCTTAATTTCATCAATAATAATAGAAAATAGATGTCCTATGCTATTATAGGTGGATTCTATAACTATCTTTGATTCTTCAATAGAATTAGTTAAAAGATTGTTTTTTACCATGCTCCCCACCTTCTTGTCAGCAACAATTTTGATCATTGTATTAGCCCTATCAGGCTTGGATTTCATGATTCGTTCATATACTTTAGTACAAACTGCTATTCTTTCCATGATGTGCTCTGGTAATTGTTCCTTGGAGTCTAAATCTACATAATTACAGTAGAGGATTATTAGATTTCCAGAAACGAATCTATTTTCTGACATGTTAATACTTTAAAATATTGTTATGGGAATAAATTTTTTACCAACCTAGTTTCTTTGGAGAGTTTAGTTGTCTTTCTAGTTCATCTAATCTTTGTATTGCGTCCTGATTTTGTCTTACTTCAGAATAAGATGCATCGTTTCTTATCTTGTTCATCAGATCTGCCACTTCCTGTGCCGTTACACCATGTTTTATATCATATTCTATTTGCTTAGAACAGCTAGAAATTGTGCTATATTTTTTAAAATTACGTTTTTCAAACGATGATGCATCAGGAGAGATTCCTTTCATATAACGGAGAATTACTTTCTCAACATGTTCAAGATGCCAATCTCTCATTGCAAAATTGTTGGGTTTCATGCATGTACTCACAATATATGAATAAAGGATATTTATTCTATTATACAAAATAATTGCGGAACGAAAAAAACTATTCCTCTACACATTACGTTTTGATTGACCAGACACAAGAGTGTTTTATTTACAAATAATCCGAAAGTCTAATTTTTCCCTCTCCTGGAATTTTTGCGATTTCAAATCTGTCCTCTGACTTTAAAAGACTTGCAGTTGCATCGATTCCCATTTTTGTAGTTATCAGGTTATTCTGATCACTAGAGGGATCTAGGCTTGATCCTTTTGAATTTGGTACTATCAAAAGATCTCTATCTGCCTGACACCTGGTGGAAATTGCATATTCTACTTCGATGGGATTTGTTGGGTCTATATCATCATCAACAACAATCGCCATCTTTAGCGAAGGATGTGCTGCAAAGGCTGCAATAATTGCATTTTTTGGTTCTCCTTCCAATTTTTTACTTATTTGAATAACACCAACTAGCCAGTTACTCCCTCCATCTGTCAAATGAACAGCATTGGTACCTGATACCACATCTTTGACACTATGGAAAAGTTTAGATTCTATCGGCAATCCCATCAATAATCTATGTTCTCCATATCCGGGCAATATGTCATGATAAACTGGATCACTGGTTAGGTAAATTTTCTCCAATTCAAAAATAGGTTGTCTTCTCTTAATATCATAAGTTCTTAGCATTTCAACCATTTGTTCCTCTGCTGTTTCATCCACAAGAATCCTTCCTTCCATAAGAATCTCAGAATTCCTTGGAACATAAAGTCCTGTACTTGGGGATTTAGTCAATGTCAAGCTATTGCCCATTAATGAATTTGCAATTTTTAGTTCGTTCTCTCCATAAGGGGCTTGATACGCAGCTGCAACAGAAATTGCAGGATGAGCTCCAATAATTATTGAAACAGGCAAATCCTCACCATGTTCCTTTGAACTAGTAAAGCACTTGTGAAGATGTCTTCCTTCCACCATTCTTATAACCATTCTTCTTTTATCCAATCTCAATAAACGATGAGTTGATAAATTCTGATTTCCTGTTTCTTTGTCTTTGGCTATAACTAAAGATGAAGTTATATAGGCCCCAGAATCCTTTTCAAAGTGCGTCACAATAGGCAAATCAAACAAGTTCTTTGAATTTTTCACCCACTTATTATTTCCATTTGTATTTATTATTTCAGAATTATGTTTTATGGCATCTTTTATCTTTTCTTGTATTAGATTTTCATTTTTTGAATTTATTGATAATGCTATTCTGTTTCTTGTACCTAAAACATTAGCAGCCACTTTTATCTTGCTATTTTTTACCGATTCAAAAAGTACCGCCTTTCCTCTATCCAATTTACGTACTATAGCTGCAAGTTCAAATTTTGGATCTACTGGTTTTCTTATTCTTATTAGTTCATTTCTTTTCTCTAGTTCACTTAGAAAATCTTTAAATCCATGGATCTTGTTGAATTCAAATCTTGTTTTCATCTCTATTCACTTGTCTTTGTTTCCAATAATTTTAATACTTCATTCATTATCTCTTGCATTTCAGTTAATGTTAATTGATTTTTATTGTTGAAATTAGTAATTACTATTCCATTTATCATTAATGATATTTTCTCCGACAAAGTCTTCATAAATATGGGATCTCTGATATTTGGGATTACTCTTGCACTTTGAGTCCTGTTATTGGATGTTACAGAAACATGTAGGCCACCTATTTTGCACAAATCTTCAGAAAGGGAAACGAAACAACCGTTATTAAATTCAATGAATTTTAATAAAAATACTCTTTTTGATTTCAGGGTAATTGTCTTTTCAATAAAGTTACCTTGGTGAGTTCCGCTCAATGCTTACTGATAATATTCTGGTACAATAACATATCTAAATGATTTGATTTGTTAGTCTCCTCTTGATTTGTCCATCTTATCGAGTCTATTTATAATAAAATTTTTTATATTATATTAGTCATCGAAACTTGATTTAATAACTGTAATTTTCATCCTGGGAATTAATTAATTAAAGTAATATCTCTAGAAAATACGACCAGAACGCAAGGCTATAGACCTTGCAGAACACACATCCCTAATTCCACGACAATTTGGCAGTATGTTACGCGAAGTACCGAATTCGTTAATAATTTCAATTCTTACTGATCTATATAGATTCTTTATTTCTTGGGCAATATGATTACATTTAATCGAATCGCCATTTCCAATTTTCAGAATCTTTTTGTCGGAATTTATGCAAGACAGTATATTCATAATGAATTTAACTGCCTCTCTTATTGAGCTTTGAACAGTACTGTATAATTCTGTATGTAAGTATAAAACATAGATTCCTATCCTGTTTCCAGGATCCACTCCTACAACTAAAGTATCCTCTAAATAATTGCCATTCAAGTTTTTTAGGAGTCTTGCCTTAAAGAGAGGCGGAAATGTATCAAGCTGAAAATCAAATATCAGATCCTCTCTTCTAATTAGCGATGCTTCGTTCTTAGTTGTTATGATTACCTTTGCATTTGTCTTGGAAGCCTCTTCTGGAGAAAGGGAAGAAAAACTAATATTCATAGACTTTAGCATGCTTACAATTTTATAATATGGCCGACCTTCGACAGTTGCTACCACTATTTGATTTGAAGATTGTTCTGTCACTAAGGGCGTTTCATTCAATTATACTAATTTTTAATTCTTATTAAATATTTTGAGTTTTAATGAAAATAGTTACAATGATTCGTTTGTATCCTTTTTGTTTAAAACGGAATCTACCACTAGTTTAACGGACTTTTCAAATGAAAGTTTTGTATTTTCTCTAAGTTTTGTCAAGTTAGTTTCCGCTTCATTCAGGATTTTCTGTGATTTCTCCTCTGCTTCTTGCTTGGCGTCTAAGATTATTTTTTCGGATTCCTTTTTAGCAATTTCAATTATCTTTTCTCTGAGCTTTGATATTTCTTTATCAGAGTTAGTGATAATTCTCTTTTTCATATCTTGAACTTTAATTGATAAACTTTCAATATCATTTTCAAGTTCAGATAGTGCGTTAACGATTTTATCTACAGAGGACATTATCCTGTACCAGAAAATCCTATCACCATATATTAACTCTGCATTAACAAGAGATTTTGTGTGAATTCGTAGAGTGGCTCTATGTCGTAAGATTTAGTATTGCCTGTGCAATATCTCCCTTTGTATCAGTTAGAGCCATTATGGCTTTTTCTCTAGAACTTGAAGATTGTTGCATAACTAGGATTATATCTTCCTCCTTGAAAGAAGGAACTTCTCTTTCTCTTTCTTCTATATCTCCAGCAATAATCTGAAAAATAGTACTATCTTTTCCCTTCATTTCAATCACTTGTGGTTTTATCAAAAAGATTTCCTTCGTATCAGTTTTAATAACCACTTCCTCGATGTTGCCTAATTCCTGCATGTTTAGACCCATTTTGTCTAACATTCGTCTCATTTCACGATTACCGCGCATCATGGATTTTCTTGCTCCCCTCTACTTTTTATTCCTTCTCTAATCTTCACAGCGACATCTCCTATTCTCCCTTTTAACTGGGATTGACTGAGAACTGATTTTCCTACAGCAATTACAACGTTATTCCTATCTACTACGACTACTTCGGACCCAATATTGATATTTGAACCGAACCATTCGATATGTTTACAAAATAATGATCTTCCTTCGCTAACGAAAGGAACAGCCTCTTCTTTTGGAATAATACAATTCTGCTTAAAACTGCTATCTTTCAACAAGATTGAAGCGCCGTAAATAGTAAGGGCTATTCCGCCATCTGATCTTAAAGTACCCACTAAATGATCGTTTATTCCAAAACTCTTAATTCTTCCAGTTCTTCTAGAATATGAAAATGAAAGATCTCCTGGTAGAAAATTTGATACGCCTTTACCAAAAAGTGCATCTATGTGATAAAAAATTTTTTCGTTAGGATTCAATACTTGTCTCATTTAATTTGAATTCTCTATTTAAAACATATCTGGTATTAAACAAAATCTCATTTAGAATTTGCCAAAACTATGATTGTGATATCAAAAGTTCATATAGACCAATACATATAGACCGATACCTTATTTACACTCCAACACGTCCCTTGTTACTATTGAATACACTTGATAGATGGTTATTCAAATGATATATTAGAAAAAAATAAAACGCTATGTTAGTCTATGCATTTATGATTAATGGCGTCTTGTGAAATCTGCGGAATTCAAATAATGGATCGCGGCGAAAAGGTTCTTGTAGAAGGCAATTTGTTGACGGTATGCAAGACTTGCTCAAAAAGAGGCAAGCCATCAAATAACCAACCAAATATTCAAAAATCGTTTGTAAGACCAAAAAAAATGATAAAGCCTAATAAAATCACATTTGATGATTCTACTATTCTAGTCAATGATTTTTCAGAGGTCATTCGAAAATCTAGGATGATAAAAGGCCTTACCCACGAACAATTGGGAATTTTCATCAAAGAGCGTGCTTCGTTACTGCGAAAAATAGAGAGTGGTTCATTAAAACCTGATGAAGAATTAACCAAAAAGCTAGAAAGATTTTTTCGAATAAATCTCTATACTGAGGTAGACTCCGCTGAATAAATCTACAGTACTTATTACTTATCCAATAGAACACGTTGCTAGTGAAGCTAAATCTTTGGCAGAATCTGCAGGTTATTCAGTTTTACAGCTTGTAACTCAAAGACATTTAACAAGATCAAAATTTGGTATTGGAAAAGGAAAAGCAGATCAAGTCAGGGAATTGGTCAAGTCTTTGAATATTGAATTTGTAATCTTTGATGAAATATTAAAGCCAACTCAACAATATAATTTGGCAAAACTATGCGATATCAATATCATTGATAGGGAAAAACTAATTCTTGAAATTTTTAAATTGAGATCAAATACCGAAGAATCTAAAATTCAGATAAAACTTGCTGAATTGCATTATGAAGCGGTAAGAATTAAAGAGAAAGTAAGGCTTGCAAAGAAGGGAGAACAGCCAGGTTTTTTTGGATTGGGAAAATATGATGCGGATGTTCATTTACTTGATATAAAGAGGAGAATTTCTGTTCTAAGGAAAAAACTTTTAAAAGAAGAAAAAAGAAAACTTTTACAAAGAACTGGTAGATTAAGATCCGGTTTTCCACTTGTATCCATTATAGGATATACGTCTGTTGGAAAAACAACTCTCTTTAATCTTTTAACGGGAGAATCAAAAATGGTAGGTATTGAATTGTTTACAACTCTGTCAACATCCAGCAGGGTTGTGAACATTAAGGAAAATAAAGTAATGTTCTCTGATACAGTAGGTTTCATAAGTAAACTTCCTGCATACATGATAGATGCTTTTAAATCGACTTTACAAGAATTAATCTTTTCAAATATTATTCTGCTTGTATTGGATATAAGTCAGAGTTACGAAATGATAAAAAAGCAATTATCAAGTAGTTTTACGGTCTTGATTCACTTAGGAGTATCAACCGCAAAGATAATTTATGTTTTCAATAAGATGGACCTTGTAAGTCTGGAAGATGCACAAGAAAAATCTAAGAAGTTGGGAATATTGAATGAAGGTAGCAACAATGTTGTTATGATATCATCAAAGACAGGAATGAATGTAAATGTTCTCCTCGAAATTATCGAATCCAAAATTTTTGTCAATATGATGAAGGTAGATAATAATTAATGTCTATTGCAGTTCTCAGATTAGGACACAGACTTGTAAGGGACGATAGAACTACAACGCATGTTGCATTAGTTTCAAGAGCTTTTGGTTGTAAAAAGATTTTCATGACTGAGGTGGATGATTCAATACTCGAAACGATTAGAAAAGTATGTGTTGATTGGGGAGGTTCTAATGAATTTACAATTGAAATTATTCACGATTGGAAATCATTGATATATTCATGGAAGAAAGAGAATGGCATCATTGTTCACCTAACCATGTACGGAATTAATATAGAAAATCTATCACTTGATTTTAGAGAAGAAAAAAATATTCTGATTGTAATAGGAGCTAGTAAAGTACCTAAGGAAGTTTATTCATTGGCCGATTTGAATATAGCTGTTGGTAATCAGCCACATTCAGAAATTGCTGCATTAGCAATATTCTTGGACAGATTCTATAGTGGTAAGGAATTGGTCTATTCCTTCGAAAATGCAAAAATGAAAATAATCCCATCCTTGCATGGTAAAAGAGTTAGAATAAGAAAACTAAAAAAATCAAGTTAAGTTGATTGTTAATGATATTTCAATTACTTAAATGAAAGTCAATTGGATGAATATTTGTGCGGGGGTTGCCAAGCTTGGTCAAAGGCGTGAGATTATGAATCTGACACGATGCTCAGAAGAAATGATCTAGCTGAGAAACCTCATCTCTTAGGGGTTCGTGGGTTCAAATCCCACCTCCCGCATTTATCTTATATAATCTCGAAATAATGGCAAAATGATGCACAGAAAAAGGCAGATATTTCTAATGCTACTCTATGATTTGAATTTGTCAACAATTGGACTCCTAATGATGCTGAATTAAAATGAGTTTGAAATTTATAAAAAATTTCAAGAGTAAAATTAAGCTAACCTTTCATCTTTTTTAATAATACAATAAAGTTTTTTTCTTTTTTTAATTATATCCTTCAGTCCTTATTCTACTGTTTTGATTTTATGGTTGAATCTGGTCTAGAGACAGAGATATATTTCCCCGCTTTCAATCTGCTAGTAGCGGGGTGGGGAAGCCAGATACAACAGGCTAAGTTATCCCGGCGGGCTCATAACCCGCAGAGCGGTTTCCATTAAAGTGTAACTTGATGGCCGTATGTTCAAATCAACCCCCCGCTACATATTTCAGATGATTCTGGATTCTGAAATATGTTAATGTTAGTTGACCACTTTGATTGCTGCTTAAAATATTTTGAGCCATTCACCGTGTAGTGGTTTAATAATATTTGGAATATATGGATAAGTTTTTTCCATTCCATATCTATGTAATGGTTTTGTCAAATGACGATAGGCTTTCAAATAAGGTAGATACATTCCCAATTGCATATCTCGATGCTTAGTAACAAGTATTTTTGAATCCTTTTTATCTCCACAGATTTTGCATTGAAATCCCTTATTTTTACCCTCAGATTTCATTCTTTTTCCACAGTTACTGCATGGAGGATTGATGTTTACTGTTTTATCCACAATTTTCAAGACTGAGAGATACTCGACATTCAAAATGCTGGAACTATGCGAGCTATTCTTACTAACTCCAATGCCAATATCGATGTCATCCCCTTCTATCAATTTAGATGCAATATTTCCAAGGCCAGTAGGTTCATACACCGCTACAGGATATTTGTTGTTACTAAAATCTGATACTTCAAATATAACATGTCCTCCGCGTATAATTGTTGGTTTTTTTGAAACCTTGCCTCTAACATATCCTGCCATATGGGATTTAGTTTTTCTCAAAGATAACTGATTTTGAAGATGCATATTGGTACCCTGGTTTGTTCTAAATACCATAAATCCTTCGAGTTTTTCAACAGGTAGGACATAATGTAGTGCTCTGATAACAGTAAAGGGATCCTCTCCTCTAATCCCACAAAAAACAGGATCCGGGCCATGCGGAGTAATTAGTATTCTATCATGAAATCTGTCAATGTTATTAAATGTAAATGGATGAGTTTCTATATTTATTTTTGATACCTTTGATTTATCTATTATTCTAGGTGAGCCTTGAAATTCTTTTTTTCTATATGCAATCGCTTCATAGGTGTGATCTCCTTCTAATAAAGATCCAATTGATGCAATGGCGCCAATTATGCCCAGTCCTTCTCCATACTTGAAAGTTTGCATTGAAAGTTCTGAGGCTAAATTTTCAGCTTCCTCTATATTTAGTACATCGTACATTGCTCTAGTGCTAAACTGTCTTAGCGAAAGTGGTATGGTATCGCCCTCAAATATTGCCAATCCTGGATTGGCGCCGTTAGCAATGTCTGAATCTGTTCTGATAAATTTTATTAAATATTCAATTATTTTGTCAGGTTGATTCGTTCTGAGCCTCAGGCATATTCCTCCATTTCCTCTTGTTTTCCAAGGAATATTGGGATTCAGTCTCACGAGGAGTGGATAATCGATGAAAACAGAATCAGTTTGACTCAGTAACTTGGAGGTTATCTTAAAGGCCAGGTTAGTAGTACATTTTCCGGAATAAGAATCCGTATCATCAAACCCTATATGGAAAACTTTTGAATCCATTAAACCATAATTTAACATATAGACTATGTATATAGTCTTTTATAGCCTCTATTTATTTACTAGACATAGATGTCAGCGTCCTCTTTACCATCATCATCGTTACCATCATCAACAATAGGACAACAAGAAGATGAAAATGAAGATGAGGTCTATTTTATAATGCTAATGATAATCGCAATTATTATTAACACTCTAAGAACACTCATTGCTTAAACCCGCAGTGATGACAAAGATGTTTGAAATAACTGAAACTGTGACACATAGGACAGGTTTTGGATACAAATATTTCGTTATCAGATAATTTTCTCCACGCTTTATGATCGAACATTAACCAATCATGTCCTGTATCATTATCATTTCAATTCCTCTTCACGATCCTCTTCTAAGAACCTGTCGAACATATCACATGCTATTTCTTTAGGGAATAGAAAAGTTTTTCGTAGTATACTGATCGACCAATCAGTATACCAACAATAAGTAAAGGATAAAAACTTACATGCCACACCATCAGTGAGTCCTATGACAACAATTACAATTCAAGCCGATCCATCGGGGAAAATTAAATGCAAAATTTGCGAGCGTGAAGTACATTCTCACGAATTTCATAGACATGTTATGACTTTCCACTGGGAGACTTGAGCTTTGCATGTCTAGTAACAACAGAATTGTTAGCGTAGTAGATGATGAGATTTATATTACTAAACTCTTTCATGAGGCTTTGCGCCAAAATATTGATGGAATTTCAGTTTTCTCTTTCATCGATCCCGTCAGGGCATTTGAGCACTTTACAGGGAACAGTGAGAATTATACCTTAGTTATTTCTGATCTAAGAATGCCTGGTCTTAATGGCTTGGAATTACTCAAAAAAGTAAAGACTTCGAATCCTAAAGTAAGAACGATATTGATGAGCGCTTATAATTTTGAGGAAGAGGAATTATATCAGCAATATATGAAAGAAGGAGTGATAAACTCAACCATTGAAAAACCTGTCACAATGAATAGACTATACCAAAGAGTAAGAGATCAATTAGATGTTAATTAAATGGGCATAAGTAAAAGTCATAGAATTTGCAGAGTTGATATAAATGGCTCAAGTGAAGAAGCGAATTTTGATAGTCGATGAGGAAAAAGACGTAGGCGGAACTTTTCAAACGATACTCGAAAATTATGGATTTGAAATAGATTACTTTTCAGATCCGGTTCTGGTTTTGGAAAAATTCAAACCAAATCTATATGACTTGATAATACTAGATATTAAGATGCCTGAAATTAATGGGTTCGAATTATATGACCAACTGAAATCAAGGGATTCCAACATCAAGACACTATTTATCACAGCACTGAGTAGTGTCGAGTCTTACAATACTCATAATAGCAAAGTGTTCCCTTTAAGGGGAGCAAGACATTTCATGATGAAACCCGTAAGGACCGATGAACTTTTGCAACAAGTTTATCAGATGACGAATTAGCCAAGAAGAATATGAGGATGGTTAACAAATGTTTCTTCAGTATTAAAATGATATAGTGCTGGCTATTGTGGTATATGTTCAAAATAACTAATCAATGTGTTACCTTTTGCCAATTCTCTTTTGACTTATCATCTTTTATATCATCTAATGCCTTTTGCCTTTCTCTTTTCTTTCTTGCATTCTTGCCACCTACTGAAGTTCTAGAATCAATTCCAATAGATGATGTACCCATATCAAAAGGATTATTCTTAAAGGGATATAATATAGAATGAGAGAATCTTCTTAAAGCGGGAATAGTAAAAACATTACAATTATGTCCTCTGACTCTAGACATAAAAGTAAATTTGATGGACGTATAGGACTACTAAAAATATTTGCAGGTGTCATAAATCCCAGTGAAAAAGGTGAAATACCGTTAACCCTCAACGTCCATGGAACGATTGTCTCAGGAATGATGATTGGTATGAAACCTTATTACGAACAAATGGGAAAAATATTCGTTGACGCAATAAAAAGGTCATCTCCAGAAACTGTCTCTGTTGCTAAAAAAGAGTTTAAGATGGTCTTTGATAAGATAAAAGAGCCGCCAAATCCGAAGGAACTAGAAGACGGAGAGTTCGAATTTAATCATATATTTATGAGAAATGCAAAAATTTACAACGCGATACAAGTTATCCCTTACAGAGGAACTACATATTGGATTGGAAAAATAGAATCGGTTGATGGATTCTTTCTTGGTATGATTCATCCATTAGAAACCTGACAGTTATTTATCATTTCCACATCTGGGCATCTTGAAAAGTATGATAAATTAATCGTAAGTTTAAGAACTGCATACGCAAGGGAATACAGTCTTGACAAAGAACAGACAAGTTATGACGATTCTCTAGATGCTTTAAGATTAAGTCTGAAAGGATATTCTATTACCTAAACATAATAGTTTTATAATTTGTTGAAGATAATAGTATAACGCTTGCACGCGTTCGACTGGTTGGATCATTGGTCGTTTCTTGTTCGATTCGCCTAAACACAAAATCCAACCAGTTGTTTGTTTAGAGTGCAACATAACGTAAATAAAAAGTTTTTAGTTTTAGAAAGATATAACATAACGTGACGTAAGTTTGGTTATAATATAAAATAAATTAATTATTAGGCGTATCTGTCTGTTTATTAACTAAAAAAAGTATTGTAGGTAGTGACACGTTACTACCTGTTAT
>Ga0209868_1000040_pt1 | contig 15593 bp, 12 predicted proteins | sample GWRWN3_40_50_FD_187217 | JGI IMG/M metagenome (GOLD analysis project Ga0209868, IMG submission 187217) | Riverbed sediment microbial communities from areas with no vegetation in Columbia River, Washington, USA - GW-RW N3_40_50 (SPAdes)... | ecosystem: Environmental > Aquatic > Freshwater > River...
AAATACAAGCGAATCGTCCTCAAGGTCAGTGGGGAGGCGTTGGCGGGAGACCAGGGGTATGGGATCAGCCCCGAGGTGATTCGCTTTGTCGCCGGGGAAATCGAGGCGGTCCACGCTTTGGGGGTCCAGATCGCGGTGGTGGTGGGGGGCGGCAATATCTTCCGCGGGCTGGCGGCGACCGCGGCCGGCATGGATCGGGCCACCGCCGACTACATGGGGATGTTGGCGACGGTCCTGAACGGTCTGGCGCTGCAGGATGCCCTGGAGAAGCGCTGGGTCGACACGCGCGTACAGTCGGCCATGGAGATGCGAGAGGTTGCGGAGCCCTTTATTCGCCGTCGGGCCATCCGGCATTTGGAGAAGGGTCGGGTGGTAATCTTTGTCGGCGGGACCGGCAATCCATACTTCTCGACGGACACCGCGGCGGCGCTCAGGGCCATCGAGGTCGGGGCAGAGGTCGTCTTTAAGGCCACGAAGGTGGACGGGGTGTATACGGCCGATCCGTTGCAGGACGCGACCGCCCAGAAGTTCGAGGAGCTGAGCTATATCGAGGTGCTCAGTCAGAAGCTGAAGGTGATGGATTCCACGGCCATCTCGCTCTGTATGGACAACCGGTTTCCCATCGTGGTCTTCAACCTCCATGAACGGGGACGCTTGAAGGGGCTGGTGTTGGGGGAGCGAGTGGGGACCATCGTCAAGGAGCGGTAGGCCATGGTCAAGGAGGTGTTGGATCGGGCAGAGGGGGCCATGAAGAAGGGGGTCGAGTCTGTGGGGCGGGACTTTGCCGGGGTCCGAACCGGTCGCGCCTCTGCGGCGCTCCTGCAGGGGATTACCGTGGAATGTTATGGAAGCATGACTCCGCTCCAGCAGGTGGCCACCGTGGCCACCCCCGAGACCCGTCTGATCACCATCCAACCCTGGGATCCGAACCTGGTCGCAGCCATCGAAAAGGCGATTCTGAAATCGGGCCTGGGAATCACTCCCTCGAGCGACGGGCGGGCAATCCGGATCGCCATCCCACCCCTCACCGAAGAGCGGCGAAAGGAGTTGGTCCGTGTCGTGCGGCGCATCGCGGAAGAGGGGCGGGTTGCCATCCGGAATCTCCGGCGCGACGCCAACGAAAAGCTCAAGGCCCTCGAGAAGCAGAAGAAAATCACCGAAGATGATCTCAAGAAGGGTAGCGAATCGGTCCAGAAGCTCACAGACAAGTACATCAAGGAACTCGAGATGGTCTTGACCACCAAGGAGAAGGAGATCCTTGAGTTCTGACAGACGTCCCCCCGCGGCCAGGCGTGGCTCTTGAATGCTTTCATCCATCCCTCCCCCGACGATCTTTTTTCTTTTCCCCTGCCCAGTCGCAGACATGCCTCCCGGGACCTCCGGAGGGCCGAGTTGTCTCTCGTGGGGATCTGGCCGTGCACGGCAGAAGGCTCCTAAGCGCCCTGATCCTCCTTTTTCCCTTTCTCCTCCTCGTCATCTACGGCGGGGAAAGGGGATTTGCCCTGCTGGCGATGGTGGCCGCGGTGATCAGCGTGTGGGAGTTCACCCGGCTGGTCGATCCCTCCGTGCCCTGGCGGGCGCTGGCTCTGCTGGGGGCGGCCGGGCTTGTTGGGGCGACCGCATTGGGCGGTATGGAGTGGTTCGGTCCGGGCGTGCTGCTCTTGCTGTTGCTGGAGCTTTCCCGTGTCGTCGGGGGTGGAGAGGACATGGAGGCCAACCTTCGCCACGCCACCCTCTGTGTTGTCGGGGTCCTGTATGTTGCCGGTCCCCTGAGCTTCGCCGTCGCCCTCAGAGGGATGCCGGAGGGGGTGCGCTACATCCTTGTCGCGTGCACCATCGTCTGGATTGGAGATACCGCCGCATTCTACATCGGGTCAAGCCTGGGGCGGCGGCCGTTGGCCCCGCGGCTCAGCCCCAAGAAATCTGTCGAGGGGAGTGTGGCCGGATTGGTGGCGAGCATGCTCGCGTCCTGGTTGGGTACGCGCGCCTTGGGCATGTCGGTCCCCTTCCTCTCCAGCCTCCTTTTGGGAGCCGTGATCGGGGGTGCGGGGCAGCTGGGGGACTTGGTCGAGTCTGGCATCAAACGCGCCCTCCACGTGAAAGACACGGGTGACCTCATCCCCGGTCATGGAGGGATGCTCGACAGGATGGACAGCCTCCTCTTTGCACTCCCCGTCTTCTACCTCTGGGTCAGGATGGAATGGATCTAGCGGCGGCGCGAGAAAGCCCTCTCGCTTGGCGCGTGATGGTCTCGCGGGGAGGCCTGGCAGCCCTGAGCGGCGTTCTCCTTGCGCTGAGCTTTCCCAGGTTTGACTTGGCCCCTCTCGCCTTCGTGGCCCTCATCCCCCTCCTGGTAGGGCTGGACGGCATCCCTGCCCTGCAGGGCACGTATCTGGGGATCATCGCAGGGGCAGTCTTCTCGCTCATGAGCATCCCCTGGGTCGTTCATACGATGACCGCGTACGGAGGGCTTCCCCTCCCTGTCGGCATCCTGCTTCTTGTCGCGCTTTCGCTCTACCTTGCACTCTACGTGGGGGTCTTTGCGTTCGGGGTCACGCGACTGTCACCCGAAGGCGGTCTCGGCTATCTCGTGGGTGCTGCGACTCTGTGGGTCGGCCTCGAATATCTGCGCACCTTCCTCTTGACCGGCTTTCCCTGGAATCTCCTCGGGTATACCCAGTACAGGAGCCTTTCGATCATCCAGATCGCATCAATCACGGGCGTCTACGGGGTCTCATTTCTGCTGGTCCTGGTCAATGCCGCGGTGGCGCTCGCCTGCCTTCACGTGCGACGGAGCGCACGACAGGCCTTGATGCCCGTGCTGGGGGTAGGCGTGCTCCTCATCGGGACAGTGGTGTTCGGCATGGGACGGAGGGTGTCGGCCGAGATCCCCCGCAGGGAGATCCGGGTATCGGTCGTCCAGGGGAATATCGAGCAGGGGATCAAGTGGGACCCGGGGTTCGCGGGCCGGACGATCGCCGTCTACGATCGTCTGACCCGCAGGGCAGACCGGGAGGCGGACCTCATCGTCTGGCCCGAGACCGCCGTCCCTTTTTTCCTCCGGGAGGGGGGACCGTTGACACGACGGGTCCTCGACCTCGCGATGGACGTGCAGGCGCCTCTTTTGGTCGGGAGCCCGGATCGCGTGAGCGACGCCTCGCCTCGCTACTACAACAGCGCCTTCCTCATCTCGCCGGCGGGGGAGATTGTGCAAAAATATGATAAGATGCATCTGGTCCCCTTTGGGGAATACGTTCCCTTGTCATCGCTCCTCTTTTTCGTGCACAAAATGGCGGCCGGGATCGGCGATTTTAGCGCCGGAGAGGCCTTCACGGTCTTCGAGACCCCCAAGGGACGCTTTGGGGTTCTGATCTGCTTTGAGACCATCTTTCCCGATCAGGTCCGCCGGTACGTTCTCGCCGGGGCCGACTTCCTGGTGAATATCACCAATGATGCCTGGTTCGGGGACTCCGCTGCCCCATATCAGCATCTGAGTATGGCTGCGCTGCGGGCGGTGGAAAACGGGGTCTACCTGGTGCGGGCGGCGAACACCGGGATCTCCGCCCTGGTCGCCCCGTCGGGCCAGATCCTGGAGCAGTCAGACCTCTTTGTCGAGGCCGTCCTGTCGGCAACGATGGCTCCCCGGTCGGGGGGGACGTTCTATACGAGACGCGGGGATCTGTTCGCCTGGGGCTCTGTGCTCATCAGCCTCCTCCTCCTGGCCTCCAGGAGGCGGGCGGGGCGCGAGGAAAGGAGGAGACGATGACGGTCGAACTCGGTAAGCGACTTGAGGCGGCAGTGGCGAAAATCGAAAACCTCTGGGCCTATCTTTGACCTGCCGGCGAAGGCACAGCGGGCTGAACAGTTAGAGCAGATCGCCCAGGGCCCTGACTTTTGGAAGGAACCGGATCGAGCCCAACGGCTTCTCAGGGAGCTCGGGGAGCTGAAGGAGACACTGTCACTCCACGCTGCGCTCAGGAGTGAGGTCGAAGATCAGCGAACAATGCTGGAACTGGCTCGGGAGGCGGACGACGAGGAGGCCCTCAAGGAGGTCGAGGGAACGGTCAAGACGTTGGAGCAACGGATCAGCGATCTGGAGCTCCGCGTTCTCCTCTCTGGCCCCCACGATCGTGGTAATGCCATCCTCTCGATCAATCCGGGGGCGGGCGGGACCGAGTCCCAGGACTGGGCCCAGATGCTGCTGCGGATGTACGCGCGCTGGTGCGACGGCAGAGGCTTCAAGACGCAGGTCCTCGATCTCCAGCCGGGGGAGGAAGCGGGGATCAAGGGGGCGGTCGTTTCTGTCGTCGGTCCCTACGCGTACGGCACCCTCAGGGCCGAGGTGGGGGTCCATCGCCTCGTCCGGATTTCACCGTTTGATGCCAGCCACCGACGCCACACCTCCTTTGCCTCGGTGGCGGTCCTGCCCGAGGTGGAGGAGGTCGAGGTGGTGATTAACGAGAAGGACCTGAAGATCGAGACCTTCCGGGCAAGCGGGCATGGGGGGCAACACGTGAACGTGACCGACTCGGCCGTCCGGATCACCCACCTCCCGACCGGGACCACAGTCTCGTGCCAGAATGAGCGCTCCCAGCACAAGAACAAGGCCCTCGCCATGAAGGTGCTCCGATCCCGACTGTATGAACATTTCCGGGAGAAACAGGAGCAGGAGATGCAGGCGTTGGCCGGTGAAAAGAAGGAGATCGCCTGGGGATCGCAGATCCGATCCTATATCCTCGCGCCGTATCAGCTTGTGAAGGACCATCGCACAGGCGTGGAGACCGGGAACGTCGAGGCGGTCCTGAGTGGGGCGATCGACCCCTTCGTGAACGCCTATCTGTTTCAGCCGGCTCGCCGCCTTTCACCTTGACAGACTTGAATGTTCCTCTTTACACTTTTCCGAATACGACCACGTCACAGTGGAGGTCGGGGTGGAAGAGAGCAGTCCGCTGATCCGGGAGCGGCAGGGGAAGCTCGAGAAGCTGCGACGGATGGGGATCGACCCATACGGCTCGCGTTGGGAAGTCACCGCGCTGGCCGGTGACCTTCAGCAGCAGTACCGCGACACGGCGGCCGCCTTCTTCGACTCCGAGGCGGTGGCCGTCAGCCTGGCCGGTCGGCTGATGACGCTGCGCGACCATGGGAAGACGACCTTCGCCGATCTGAAGGACCGCACCGGCCAGATCCAGATCTACCTGCGCGAGGACCGGCTCGGAAACGAGGCGTACAACCTCCTGAAATGGACGGATATCGGCGATTTTCTAGGGGTCACGGGTCGTCTCTTTCGGACCCGCACCGGCGAGCTCACCGTTGCGGCTGTGGAGTTCCGTCTGTTGACCAAGTCTCTCCGCCCTCTGCCAGAGAAGTGGCATGGCCTCGTCGACGTGGAGACCCGCTACCGGCAGCGGTATCTCGACCTGGTGGCAAACCCGGAGGTGGCGACGGTCTTTCACCGCCGCTCGCTGCTGATCCGCGAGGTCCGTCAATTCTTCGACCAGCGGGGATTCCTCGAGGTGGAGACCCCCATGATGCAGCTCGTGGCGGGGGGAGCTGCTGCTCGGCCTTTCATCACCCACCACAACGCGCTGGACATGGATCTCTATCTGCGCATCGCCCCGGAGCTCTACCTGAAGCGCCTGTTGGTGGGCGGGCTGGAGCGCGTATACGAAATCAACCGCAACTTTCGGAACGAGGGGATCGATACGCGCCATAATCCCGAATTCACCATGCTGGAGTTCTATCAAGCGTACGCGGATTATCATGATTTGATGACCCTGACCGAGGAACTTCTCCCTCATCTCTGTCGGGTTCTTCTCGGCGGGGAGGAGCTCACGTACCAGGGCGCGCGGATCAATCTCTCTCCCCCCTGGCCCCGATTGACGGTCGTGGAGGCGCTCCGGAAGGTGGGCGGAATCCGGGAGGAGGATCTGGAAGGTGCCGAGCGACTGCGGGCCGTGGCCGCCCAGCGCGGCGTCCCGGTCCAGGCGGGGTGGGGATGGGGCAAGCTTGTCGACGCGCTGATGGCGCATCTGGTAGAGCCCCACCTGGTCCAGCCGACGTTCCTCCTCGACTTCCCCCTCGAGCTGTCCCCCCTGGCCAGGAGTCAGCCGGACGATCCTCGCCTGGCCCAGCGGTTCGAGCTGTTCGTGGCGGGGCTCGAGCTGGCGAACGCCTATACGGAGCTGAACGATCCTCAGGAGCAGCGTCAGCGCCTCGAGGAACAGCTGCGGGCGCGAGAGGGCGGAGATGAGGAGGCTCACCGGATGGATGAGGATTTCGTCCGCGCGCTCGAGTGCGGGATGCCACCGGCGGCGGGCGAGGGGATCGGGATCGACCGCCTGGTCATGCTTTTCACCGATTCACCCTCCATTCGCGACGTCATCCTATTTCCGCAGCTCCGCCCGAAGGAGCAGGGATGAACCTGCGTCAACGGATGCCTTACGAGATTCTGATCGGGCTCAGGTATCTGAAGTCCAAGCGGCGAGAGGCCGTGATCTCCCTGATCACGCTGATCTCGAGCGGCGGGGTGGCGTTAGGCGTCATGGCCCTCATCGTCGTCCTCTCGGTCATGAGCGGCTTCGAGAGGGATCTCCGGGCCAAGATCCTGGGAACCACGGCCCATGTCGTTTTGCTCAAATTCGGCGAGGGAGGGGTGAGCAACGCGGGTGAGCTCCTGCCCCGGGTCGAGTCGCTCCCGCATGTGATCGGGGCTGCTCCCTTCACCCTCCATCAGGTCATGCTCACGTCTCGCCAGGGGGTGATGGGGGCCGTCCTCCGGGGGATTGATCCCCAGCAGGAGGGGAAGGTCACCGAGCTGGCACGAAACATGAAAGAAGGGACCCTGGATGCCCTCCGTCGGGTCGATGATGGAATCATCCTCGGCAAGTCGTTGGCGGCCAGCCTGGGGGTCCGCATCGGAGATGCGGTGAATGTCGTCTCTCCCGTCGGGGGGGGCGTGACGCCCCTCGGGATGGTTCCCCGGGTCAAGCAGTTTACCCTGGCTGGGATTTTCGAGGCCGGGATGTACGAATACGACGCAGGGCTGGCCTACATCCCCATTCCGGCCGCCCAGGCCTTCTTCCGGATGGGCACCGCCGTTACCGGGGTGGAGATCAAGATCGACGATATCTACGAGGCCGCTCGGGTGGCCGGCCGAATCCAGGAAGAGCTCGGGTTTCCCTTCTACACCCGGACCTGGATGGAGATGCACAAGAACCTCTTCTCGGCCTTGAAGCTCGAGAAGACGGTCATGTTTATCATCCTGGTGATGATCGTCTTGGTGGCCGCCTTTGGCATTGTCAGCACGCTCACCATGGTGGTGATGGAGAAGACCAGGGAGATCGCTATCCTGAAGTCGATGGGGGCCACGGCGGCCGCTATCATGAAGATCTTCATGGTGGAGGGGATTGTGATCGGGACAGCCGGGACCTTCCTCGGGGTCTTGGGCGGACTCGCCGTGACCGTCAATCTGGACACGATCGTCCCCTTCATCGAGCGCCTCTTCGGGATCAACGCCTTTCCCGGCGACGTCTATTTCCTGGATAAGTTGCCGCACCAGGTGAATGTCCCGGATGTGGTCGCGGTGGTGACGGTGAGCCTGATCATCAGCTTCCTCGCCACCGTGTATCCGTCCTGGCAGGCTTCGCGTCTGGACCCGGTGGAGGCCCTCAGGTATGAGTGAATTCATCGAAGTCCGCGATCTTCGGAAGTCCTTCCGGATGGGGGGGGAGGCGCTCCACATCTTGAAGGGGGTCAATCTCAGGGTCCGGCGGGGGGAATTCCTCGCCATCGTGGGCCCCTCAGGGGTGGGGAAGAGCACCCTGCTTCATATCCTGGGGGGGCTGGACCGCCCCACGGCAGGTCAGGTATACTACCAGGGCATCGAGATCTCCCGCCTGCCCGAGGGGGAGCTGGCGGCGTTCCGGAATCGCACGGTCGGTTTCGTCTTCCAGTTCCACCATCTCTTGCCGGAGTTTTCGGCCCTGGAGAATACCATGATGCCGGGCCTGATTGGACGACAGGGTCGGGAGAACGCCGAGGAGCAGGCGCGAGGAATGCTAAAGCGCGTGGGGCTTGCAGACCGGCTCAGGCACAGGCCAGGGGAGCTGTCCGGGGGTGAGCAGCAACGGGTGGCCATTGCCCGGGCATTGGTTCTGTCCCCCACCGTCCTTCTTGCTGATGAGCCGACCGGGAATCTGGACTCGAAGACCGGTGAGGCCATCTTTGACCTCCTCCGGGAACTCAATCGGGAACAGGGGCTCACGGTGATCCTCGTCACCCACAATGAGTGGTTTGCACGGCAGACCGATCGGATGCTTCGGATGGCGGACGGTCAGCTGGGCGAAGTCGGACCCGGAAGGGACCCGGGGGTCAGGGACGCCGGCACCCGATGAGGGCGGTCATGCACAGGATAAGGCGCGGAGCAGGAGTGCCAAAATCTTTCGTTGCTGGTCGGAGAGAAAACTGCTATACTCCCTCTACGTGTCATACGTCCGGGAGAGGAGACGAGTATGTTTGAGCGTTTTACCGAACGGGCGCGGAAGGTAATCATCCTGGCCCGGGAAGAGGCGATCCGTCTCGGACACAACTTTGTCGGGACGGAGCATCTCCTCCTCGGTCTCGTCCGGGAGGGGGATGGTCTCGCAATGGCCATCCTGAAGAAGCTCAGCGTGAACATCTCGACCCTGAAGGGAGAGGTGGAAAAGGTCGTCTCCGTCGGGACCCAGGTGAGCCCCGCGGGTGAGGTCCCCTTCACCCCCCAGGCCAAGAAGGTCCTCGAATACGCTATCTCCGAAGCCCGGTCCATGGGGCATAACTATATCGGCACCGAGCATCTCCTCCTGGGGCTCGTCCGCGAAGGCGAGGGGATTGCATCGCTCGTCCTCCGGGACGTGGGAGTGACGGTCGCAGCCGCCAAGGCTCAGGCGCAAGAGCTGTTAGGCGAGCAGGCCACCAAGGCCGCTGGCACCGGTCGGACGCCCGCCCTCGACGAGTTCGGAGTCGAACTAACCAACATGGCGCGTCAGGGCAAACTCGATCCCGTCATCGGTCGGGAGGCGGAGATCGAACGGGTCATTCAGATCCTCTCCCGGCGGACCAAGAATAATCCGGTCCTTATCGGGGAGGCCGGCGTGGGCAAGACGGCCATTGTGGAGGGATTGGCCCAGCGGATCGTTGCCTCCGATGTGCCGGAGACCCTCCTGCGCAAGCGCGTGGTGCAGCTCGACCTCCCCGGAATGGTGGCGGGCACCAAGTACCGGGGCCAGTTCGAAGAGCGGCTCAAGGCGGTCATCAAAGAGATCCAGCAGACGGGGAATGTCATCATCTTTATCGACGAGCTGCATACCCTGGTCGGGGCCGGGGCGGCCGAAGGCGCGATCGATGCCTCGAATATGCTCAAGCCGGCCTTGGCCCGCGGCGAGATCCAGGTGATTGGCGCCACCACCATGGATGAGTACCGCAAGTATGTGGAGAAGGATCGGGCGCTGGAGCGGCGCTTCCAGACGATCTTTGTCGGCCAGCCGAGTGTGGACGAGACCATCCGGATCCTCCGCGAGATCAAGGACCTCTACGAAGCCCATCATTCCGCCACCATCACCGAAGAAGCCGTGGTGGCGGCTGCCCGGCTTTCGCATCGCTATATTGCTGACCGCTTTCTGCCCGACAAGGCGATCGACGTCATGGACGAGGCAGGCTCCCGCGCCCGCCTGAAGTCGCTGATGCTCCCGGAGGACATCCGGGAGATGGAGAATGAGGTGGAGCGCCTCCGTCAGCAGAAAGAAGATGCCATCAGGACGCAGGCCTTTGAGGTGGCTGCACGCCTCCGAGATGCCGAGCGGAGACTTCGAGCAGAGCTTGAAGAAAGAAGGAATAAATGGAAGGAATTCAAGACAAAAGAGAAGATCATAGTCAACGATGAAGACATCGCGTACATCGTCTCTAAGTGGACGGGCATTCCGCTGTACCAAATTGAAGAGGCCGAGTCCCAGAGGCTGCTCCGGATGGAGGAGGATCTCGGCAGGCGCGTCGTGGGGCAGGAGGAGGCGATCCGAGCAGTGACGCGGGCCATCCGGCGCTCGCGCTCCGGCTTGAAGAATCCTCGGAGGCCGGTGGGTTCTTTCATATTCCTCGGCCCGACGGGGGTGGGAAAGACGGAGCTGGCCAAGGCGTTGGCGGAGTTCCTCTTTGGAACCGAAGATGCCATCGTCCGCGTCGATATGTCGGAGTATATGGAGCGCTTCGCCGTCTCGCGACTCATCGGGGCCCCCCCGGGCTATATCGGCTATGATGACAGCGGCCAGCTCACGGAAAAGGTGCGTCGCCGCCCCTTTTCGGTGATCCTCCTGGACGAGATCGAGAAGGCCCACCCGGAGGTCTTCAACCTCCTCCTGCAGATCTTTGAAGATGGCCACCTGACCGACAGCTACGGTCGACAGGTGGACTTCAAAAACACGATCCTGATCATGACCAGCAATATCGGGGCACGGCAGATCACCATGCATGCCCCCATGGGCTTCACCACAGGGAGCCAGGAACAGAGCTACGCCAAGATGAAGGAGACGGTCCTGGCGGAGCTGAAGAAGACCTTCAACCCCGAATTCATGAACCGGATTGACGAGGTGATCGTCTTCCACCCCCTCTCGAAGGAGCACATGCGGAAGATCGTCGACCTGATGCTGCAACGACTCCAGTCGCAGCTCGATGAAAAGCGGATCACGCTGATGATGTCCGATGACGCCAAGGAGTTCATCATCGACAAGGGATACGACCCGCAGTTCGGGGCGAGACCTCTGCGCCGGGCCATCCAACGCTACGTGGAGGACCTCTTGGCCGAAGAGATGCTTCGAGGAGGCCTCACCGAGGGGAGCACCGTTCGCGTGAAGGCAGGGGTGGACGTGCTCACAGCGGAGGAGGTGACCAATCTTCTCGGGCAAACCAACTGAGTGACCCAGGTCCCGCCACGAGGGTCCGACAGGACCCTTTTTAGGTTTACTTCCCCCCCCTGCAGTGGTATAAGTCGCGCGTTGTCTTGAGAGGCCGGGGGTCCATTTCCATCTTACAGGAAAGGTTGTCGATAGATGGAGCGAACCCTACGGACCACCCTTTTTTTGTCTGCTGCCTTCCTCCTCATCCAGACGTGTCCCGCCGTCACCTGGGGTCAACAGGTACCCGTGGTCAAAGAGATCGATATTCGGGGGAACCGGAAGGTCGAGTCTGATGTCATCCGTCAGCGCATACAGATGCGCGTTGGTGATCCTTTTTCGCCCGAGAAAATCCGTGGGGATGTCGAGCTCCTCTTCAAAATGGGCTTCTTCGATGATGTCAAGGTCGAGGCGGAGGATCTGGAAGGGGGACTACGCCTGATCTACGTGGTCACGGAGAAACCCAGCATTCGGTCGATTCGGATTATCGGAGCTAAGGAGATTGAAGAAAAGGACGTTCGTGAACGCATCGACGTTGCGCCCGGGACGGTGTTCGAGCCCCAGGCCCTCGGTCGGAATGCCGACAAGATCCGGGCCTACTATGAAGGCGAGGGGTTCTATACCGCGCAGGTGATGGGGAGGTCCGAGAAGGTCTCGGACCGAGAGGTGGACCTTGTCTTTGACATCGAGGAAGGTGCGAAGTTTTTCGTGAGGGACATTACTTTCGAAGGCAACAAGGGGCTCAGTGCCGGTACGATCAGGGGGGTGATGGCCACGAAAGAGCGGTTTTTCATTCCATTGCTTCGCTCTGGAGTCCTCAAGCGACCGGACCTCGACCAAGACGTGGAGCGGATTAAGGCGCTGTATCTCGACCGGGGATATCTGCAGGTGAAGGTTGCAGAGCCGGAGATTCGAATTGATAAAGCGGCGAATCGTCTGGACATTGTGATCCAGATCGAGGAGGGTTCTCGGTTTCGCACGGGAACGGTCAACGTGAAGGGAAGCACCATCTTCCCTCCGGAGGAACTCCTGGCCGGCCTCAAACTCCCCAAAGAGGAGTTCTTCGGTCGCGATGTCCTCCGCAAGGACCTGTTGGTCCTGTCTGGGAAATATGCCGAGCTGGGATACGTCTTTGCAGATGTGGTTCCGGTCACTCGGGTGCGGGCAGATGAGACGATTGTCGACGTGACCTTCGACATCACCGAGGGGACAAAAGCCTATGTGGAACGGATCGAGATTCGGGGGAATACGAAGACGCGGGACAAGGTGATCCGGAGACAGCTGGAATTAGCCGAGGGGGATGTATACAACGGCAAGCTCCTTCAGGAGGCGCGGGCAGCACTGGGCCGTCTCGGGTACTTCGAATCGGTGGATATCAAGAGCAGTCAAGGGTCTGCCCCCGAGCAACTCGTGCTCGGAATCGACGTGAAGGAGAAGCCCACCGGTCGGCTGGGGATCGGTGGAGGGTTCAGCACCTCCGGGGGGGCCATCGGGACGGTCTTCTTGACCGAGGATAATCTCTTCGGGCTCGGGAAGCGGATCCGTATCGCGGCGTCGCTAGGAACCATCAACAGCTCACTGAACTTTCGGTATGATGATCCCTTCTTCTTAGACTCGGAGTATTCCTTCAGCCTGGCTCTCTTCGACCAGACCTCGGACTTCGACGATTATACCCAAGAGCGGCTCGGAGCCGAAATCGCATTTGGCCGTCGATTCCTCAAGTACAATTACGTGAGTCTCGGGTACCTGTATGAACAGATTACAATCTCTGACGTCAGTTCGACCGCCGCCAGCCAAATCCAAGAACAAGTGGGGACCTCGGATATCAGCTCATTAAACCTCGGGCTGGTCCGGGACGTGCGCAATGATCCCAGCAACCCCACGACAGGATACCGGGTGGGTCTGAATGGTGAGTGGGCGGGCGGCTTTTTGGGAGGGGACAACGATTTTTACAAGATCATTCTGGATGCCCGATATCACTTTCCCATCTGGGAAGACAAGGAGATCATCGGGTGGGTCGGGGGGCGCGCAGGGTTCGCCGAGCCCTATGGGGATACCAATGTGATCCCGCTTCAGGAGCGGTTCTTCCTCGGAGGGCCCAACGCTTTTCGCGGGGCTAAATTCCGGGAGTTCAGCCCCGAGGACCCGGTGACCAGGGAGCGGATCGGGGGGAACCAGTTTTACCTCTTCACCGCGGAGGCGGGATTCCCCATCTTCAAGGACTTTGTCGATCTGCGGGGGGCGCTTTTCATTGACGTTGCCAAAAACATTGCCACGGACGAAGAGGCGCTGAATTTCGACATGGAATATGCCTTTGGGGTTGGGCTGAGCGTGGTTACCCCTTTTGGTCCAGTCCGAATCGACCTTGGATATAACCCGGATCCGCAGCCGGGCAATGATAATTTTGTCATCCATTTCAACGTGGGACGCACGTTCTAGATGAGGGGTGAGGAGGTGGAGGAAATGCGAATGAGACGCGGGATATCGAAGGGGCTGCCGCTGCTGGTGCTGGTCACACTCTTCTTCGGAGTGGATGGGGCCCCGGTGGGTGCCGAGGCGGTCAAGATCGGTCTCGTGGACCTGCAAAAGGTCCTGGTGGAATCCAAGAAGGGGAGGGAACCCCTGGCAAAGCTCAAGGCCGACATGGACGCGAAGAATCGAGATCTTGATACGCAAGAGAAGAAGATCCGCCAGATGGTGGCCGATCTCGAGAAACAGCAGTCCGTGTTGAGTGAAGCCGCTAGGAAGGATAAGGAGAAGGCGATTCAGAAGGCGAAGGTGGACCTCAACCGGACCGCGGAAGACCTTAATCGCGAGTTTGGCGAGCGCGAGCGAGATGTGCGGCAGCGGTTAGTCCGGGAAGTGACGACCGTGGTCCAGGACTACGGCAAGAAAAACGGATACGTCCTGATCATAGAGGTGAGGGCCGCCGGCGTGATGTACAGCAGTGAGGGAGCCGATATCAGCAAGGAGATCATCGCCGCCTATGACGGCGGCGCGGGTTCGCAGAAGAAATAACTGATCAGGGATCGCGCACCTTATTTCCTTGATTCTCAGATGTCTTCGTGGTATGAAGGCTCGGCTGTCTGGATCCGGTTGCCGTGAAGTCGATGGCGGTCATGAGGTTGGGGCGATGGCGGAAGACGTCATGGACATCCCGGAGATTCAGAAACACATTCCACACCGCTATCCCTTTCTGCTTGTGGATCGGATTCTGGAGGTTGAGAAGGGCCGCCGGATCGTGGGAGTCAAGAATGTGACCATGAACGAGCCCTTTTTCGCCGGCCACTTCCCCGGGCGTCCTATCATGCCGGGAGTTCTTCTCATCGAGGGCATGGCACAGGTGGGAGGGGTCTTGTGGAGCAAGACGATCGATCTGCCTCGGGAGGACGTCTCCCGGTACTTTTATTTTGCCGCGATCGACAAGGTCAAGTTCCGCCGGCCGGTGTATCCCGGCGACCAAGTGCGGTATGAGCTCCAGATCCTGCACCTCAAGAGTCGACTCTGCAAGATGCGGGGTCATGCGTATGTGGAGGGCCAATTGGTGGTGGAAGCGGAACTGCTGTCGATGCTCGTGGAGTACGAGCAGTGAGCCGGCCGGCCGGGATAAGGCGAGGCAGTCGAACCGCATCTGGAGGGGACGTCCCGGTCCGCCTCCATCCGACGGCGATCGTGTCCCCGTCCGCCACGATCGGTCCGGGGGTGACCGTCGGTCCCTACGCCGTCATCGGGGACCATGTGAGCATCGGGGAAGGGACCAGCGTCGGGTCCCACGTGATCATCGACGGATGGACGGAGATCGGCCGGGGGTGCCGGATCTTCTCCCATGCCGTCCTCGGCACCCAGCCACAGGATCTCAAATTTCAGGGTGAGAAGAGCAGGCTGGTGATCGGCGATCACGCCATCATCCGGGAGTTCACGACCATCCATCGCGGGACCGCGGGGGGCGGCGGCAAGACGGTGATCGGCAATCATGTGTTGATCATGGCTTCCACGCATGTGGCCCATGATTGCATCCTGGGGGACGGAGCCATCCTCGCGACCGGTGCCGGACTGGGCGGTCATGTCGCCGTCGAGGAATCTGCGGTGATTGGAGGCCTCGTTGGTGTGCACCAGTTTTGCCGCATCGGAAAGTATGCCCTCGTCGGTGGCTGCTCGGCCGTGAGGCAAGATGTCATTCCTTTTTCCAAGGTCTCAGGGGACGGCCCGAAGCTGTACGGGCTCAACACCGTCGGTCTTCGCCGTCACAACCACCCTCAGGAGACGATCCGCAGTTTGCGGAAGGCCTACCGGCTCCTCTTCCAGTCCGGGCTCAATACCTCCCAGGCCGTCGCGCGCATCCAGGAGGAGATCTGGGACTGCGTGGAGGTGCAGCACCTCGTCCAGTTCATCAAGACCTCGGAACGGGGCGTGGCCCGATGAGGGTCTCCTCACCATCGAGCCCCGAGGCGTCCTCTCCGTCCCGACGGCCTGCTGACCGGTGACCCCGAACAGCTGAGCAGGTGAGTTATGTCTCGGATCGGGATCATTGCGGGCTCCGGTCCCCTTCCCCTCTTGGCCGCCCGTGAGGCCAAGGCGGCCGGGCGGATGGTGACCGTGGTCGCCATCCGCGAAGAGGCGGACCCCGCGGTCGAGGCGGTGGCGGATCGCCTCCACTGGGTCGGAGTCGGC
>Ga0209868_1000042_pt1 | contig 15379 bp, 10 predicted proteins | sample GWRWN3_40_50_FD_187217 | JGI IMG/M metagenome (GOLD analysis project Ga0209868, IMG submission 187217) | Riverbed sediment microbial communities from areas with no vegetation in Columbia River, Washington, USA - GW-RW N3_40_50 (SPAdes)... | ecosystem: Environmental > Aquatic > Freshwater > River...
TCCGCCCGCACACCACTCACCACCTTGACCCGATGATTGAGCCGCGGATCATCGAGGAGACGGTAGACGCTCTCGACGCCGCCTCCCCGGCGATCGGGGGCGCCGTACACGAGCCCTGCCACCCGCGCATGGAGCAAAGCCCCGGCGCACATCACACACGGTTCTAGGGTGACATATAGCGTGGCCTCGGGAAACCGATAGTTGCCGACCTGCCGCCCCGCTGCCCGGAGCACCAGGATCTCGGCATGCGCCGTCGGATCCTGGAGCGCGATGGGCTGATTATGCGCAGCAGCCAAGACGACCCCATCCTGGATCAGGACAGCCCCCACCGGCACCTCTCCCGTCTCGCCCCCCCGGCAGGCCTCCTTCAACGCGACATCCATCCACAAGAGATGCCCCTCATGGGTTGTCTCTCTCGGCAACCCCACAGATTCCCTCCTGTCAGAATGGGCAGAGTATAACAGACTGATACGGCGAGGGCAACCGGGTCGGGGTGTTACGCCTGCCCTTCGGAAAGCTGAGCCACCTTGGCCTTGAGTTCGTGGAGCAGGGTCCGGGTCTGGAGCTCGAGCCGCCGCTTCTCCAGCGCCCGTTTCACGGCATGGAGCATGACCTCGTTCTTGAACCCCTTGACGATAAAGTCAAAGGCCCCAAGCCTCAGGGCAGTGACGGCGTTGTGGGATGAGGGATGGCCGGTGACCACGATCACCGGCGTGTCCGGCGTGACGGTCTTCAATCGTTCGATGAGCTCGGGGCCCGACATGCCCGGGAGGACCAGATCCACCAAAATGACGTCGACCTCCTGGAACCGTAAGAGCTCGAGAGCCTGATGGGCCGTTGGCACCGTCAGGACCGTGTAGCCGTGGTCTCGGAGCAGGTCAGCGTAGATCGCCCGTTCGAGCAGCTCGTCCTCAACGATGAGGATCGTCGCCAAGGGGGGACGCGACGGTGGGCCCTTGAGGAGATCGTGAGCGGCCCCCTCGGCATACCGGGCCGCCTCCAGCTCATGCAGGGAGCCGAGCGTCCGCTCGAGATCCCGGTGCAAGTGCCTGACCCTGAGGAGCGTCCGTACCCGCATGAGGAGCTCGCGCCGCTCGATGGGTTTGGTCAGAAAGTCATCGGCGCCCTCGTGAATCGCTTTTTCCCTCTCGGCCATCTGGTCCAGGCTCGTGACGATGATGACGGGGATGTCGCTGGTCTCCTTTCGCGCCTTGAGCTCCCGCAGCACCTCGCGGCCGCTCATGCCGGGCATGCCGAGGTCGAGGAGGACGATGTCGGGGCTCGATCTCCTGACGGCACTGAGCGCCTGCTCTCCGCTCATGGCGGTCAGGACGTCGAGCCCCGCCCCCTTCAAGTAGGTCTCAAGGGTCCCGAGGGCTTTCGGGTCGTCATCCACCGCCAGGATCCTCCCCGGCAGCAGCCCCGCGGTTCCATCGCGCATCAACGGCCTTTGGTCCTGCCTGCGAGCCTTCATCGAGACACCATCCCCGCCCCGTTTTTTGCACTTTCTATGCCAACGCTGTACCCCCTTCTCATGACGATTCAGCCGAGCCCAAGGACCCGTCGAGTTATTTTTCTTGACACCGCGTGGGATCGCTTGTACGGTCATTAAGCACCCGACCAAAGGCTCCTCGCAACTCTTGTTGCTTTCACAGCCCCCAAAGGCTTCGCGAGCTTTTGAGGGCTCTTTTTTTACGACCCCACGGCGAGGAGGAACCTCGGGTCGGGCACACGGGTCGTTGGAAGCGATCCCCTTGGAGCGTTTCAGAACCCTCCGGTTCGAGGTCAGGGTCCTGGACATCTACGTATAGTGCCGGAGGAAATGGGAGGGAAGATGTCAGAGTATCGGCGGCGCGATGATCAGGGGCGAGAGGCGGGTGGGAACCCGCCGCAACGCCGTCCCTTGGAGGTCATTGTAGACGACCGCGGGGTCGAATCCGCACTCCGCACCTTGAAGCGCCTCGTGCTTCGTGACGGGATCCTTCGGGAGCTGAAGCGGAAGCAGAACTATGAGAAACCGGGGGAGCGGAAGCGCCGCAAGATTCGCGAGGCTACCCGTCGACGCCGCCGACAACTCAGCCGAGCCCTGAGGCGCAAGGATGAGCGGTGGTAGTAGCGCGGTTCGGGCCAGAGCGGCACGCGACCACGAGGGGATCCCGCCAGCCTTGTAGCTCACGTCGCTCGCCCGTATCGGTGAAGTTCCTGGGTGTTCCAGCAGTAGCTCTTTCTCTGTCGGTCGTGCACAGAGTGTATTGAGGCCAACACTTTGATCTGACGCAGCTTCAGGGAGGCATGCAGGCGTTCTCGTGTGTGAATCGGGAGGAGATCAGCACAATGCAGCGGAAGTGGTGTCCAAACCTGAATCACAGGCGCTCCAACGCCCCAGTCCGGTACTGCCCGAACTGTGGCGAGGTGGTGAGCGCAAACATTATCGTCAAGAAATGCAGCGAAGAAGAACATGCCGAGAGCCGCCGGCGCAGGAACGCTTATTGCACGGATTGCGGTGCGCAGCTCATCAAGTAGGGCGACATATTGTGGGACCACACACCACCACTTTCATGGAGAAAGCATATGAGTTCAGTTCCGGCAGGAGATAAGCTCGCATCGAACAAGGTGTCTTGGCGGCAGACTGTGGCCAAGTATGAGAATCCAGATCTGCAGCGCAGTGTGTGGCAGGTCGTCAACACAATTATCCCCTATTTCATTCTGTGGTACCTGATGTATCGCAGCCTGGAAATCTCTTATTGGATTACGCTGGCACTGTCGGCTCTCACGGCAGGCTTTTTGGTGCGCATCTTTATCATTTTTCACGACTGCGGACACGCTTCCTTTTTCAAATCCCAGAAAGCCAATGACCTTTGGGGATTTATTGCCGGTGTTTTGACGATGTCGCCCTATTTTGGCTGGCGACGCGAACATGCGATGCACCATGCCACCGCTGGCGATTTGGACCGACGGGGGGTTGGGGATATCTGGACGTTGACGGTGAAGGAATACCTGGAGTTGTCCCCGAGGAAGCGGCTTGAATATCGGCTGTACCGTAATCCATTGGTGATGTTTGTTCTTGGGCCCCTTTTCATTTTCCTGATTAGGCATCGTTTTGCGGGGCGAACCGCAAGCAAGCGAGAACGCCACAGCGTGTATTGGACAAATCTGGCGCTATTGGGCATTGTGGCCCTGATGGGTGTCACTATCGGTATCAAGGCATTCGTATCGGTGCACTTGCCGATTGTAATGATTGCAAGCGCGGCTGGGGTGTGGTTGTTTTACGTGCAGCATCAGTATGAAGGGGTCTACTGGGAGCGTCACGAACATTGGGATTACGTGACCCTGGCCCTACAGGGCAGTTCATTCTATAAACTGCCCAAGATTCTGCAGTGGTTCACTGGCAACATAGGGTTCCACCATATTCATCACCTGAGCCCCCGCATTCCCAATTACTACCTGGAAAGGTGCCACGCGGAGAACCCTATGTTCCAGGAAGTGAAACCAATCACATTATTCGCTAGCCTAAAATCACTCACGTTTCGCCTGTGGGATGAAGAAGGACGCAAGCTGGTGGGGTTTGGCTACCTCAAAGACCTTCAGAATAAGCACGCAATGGCCTCTCAACAGTGAAAGGATGGGCACGGGTTCAAGACGAGTCGGACGACCGGCACGGGTATCTGTTTTCGGATAGGGTGGTGTGGCATCTGTAACCACTCTATGCTGACTGCCATCTCGCGGCAGCCTTCCCGTGGTCCGTGTGTGGCCGCGACACGAAGGCCTCCTACGTGGCATTGGCGGATGGTCGCGTCGGCCCTGCTCTCTTGACAGGGCCCGTGGCCTTGGCGATACTCAATCGATCCTAACGCTCAGACATACCGTCAACCGCGCAATCGCTAGGTTCCACCAGGTGAGAGATCCCGCTTCCTTCGCCGGCCTGATCATTCGCGAGAAGGATCCGGAAAATCTGGAGTTTCCCTTCTCCTCACTCAGCAGCTTCGTCACACCTAACGAGCAGTTCTTCATCCGCTCCCATTTCGCCGCACCGAAACTGAATCCCCGCAGCTGGCGGCTTAAGATCGAAGGTCTCGTTGACCGCCCTTGCCAAATTGATTACAACGACTTGCTGGGGTTGCCGTCCCGCTCGGTGACGACGACGCTCGAATGTGCAGGCAACAGTCGTATTTTCCTGACGCCCAAAGTGGGCGGATTGCAGTGGGGCTTGGGCGCGGTGGGCAACGCGGAATGGACGGGTGTCCCCCTCGCAGCCGTGCTGGAGCGTGCCGGGGTGCACGCCGGAACAGTCGAGGTGGTGCTGCAAGGAGCGGATGCGGGCGAGATCAAGAAGGAACCGCAATCGCCCGGAAAGATTCATTATGCCCGAAGCCTCCCGCTGGAGAAGGCCTTGCGGTCAGAGGTGATCCTGGCCTACCTGATGAACGGCGCACAGCTTCCCATGTCTCATGGCTTCCCTGTGCGGGCTGTCGTGCCCGGCTGGTATGGAATGGCGTCGGTCAAATGGCTCACCCGTATCGTTGTCACTGATCGTGTTTTTCGCGGCTACTTCCAGACATCGGACTATGCGTACTGGGACCAGCCCGAGGGGTTGCCGATCCAATTGTTGCCCGTGGCCGAAGTAGAGGTCAAAGCCCAGATCGCACGTCCCGCCCTGCACGAAGTCGTGCGCGCAAATTCGGTTTATCGGATGCATGGCGCCGCGTGGGCCGGAGAATCGGAAGTGACCAAGGTGGAGGTGAGCACGAATGGAGGCCGCATGTGGAAGCCGGCAGAGTTCCTCGGTGCTGCTTCCAGGTATGCCTGGCGCCTGTGGGAATACACCTGGCACACACCGTCGCGCGTAGGACGCTATACGGTGATGGCGCGGGCGAGCGACGCTCGTGGGCGCGTGCAACCAATGCACCGCGACCCGCATCGTGGAACGTACATGATCAGTCACGTTCAACCGATCGAGGTCGAAGTCCAAGAATCGGCTGTGCCGACGCCCACGGACCGCTACACCATCTGAACCTCTCGCCAACGGGGGAGGTGCCGGACGAGGTCAAGGAGTAGACCAGGTAGGTGATTGTGGCGCGCCCAAGAGGATTTGAACCTCTGACCTACGGATTCGTAGTCCGTCGCTCTATCCAGCTGAGCTATGGGCGCGTCTCAATGCTAGAACGCTAGGAGGCTAGAAAGCTTAAACCCCAATGCTTCTCTCCCTGGGCATTCCAGCGTCCCAGCCTTCAAGCTTTCTAGCAATAAGACATGGCGGAGAGGCCGGGATTCGAACCCGGGGTAGGGCTCAACACCCTACAACCGCTTAGCAGGCGGCTGCCTTCAGCCTGGCTCGGCCACCTCTCCACTCTCTTGGTTCAGGGTTGAGGGTTCAGCGTTCAGAGTCAAGATCAAATACTGCGATGCCGCCCGCCCGTCCATGAACCCTGAACCGTGAACTCTGAACTGCGATTCCGCCAAGCGGAATCGGATGGCGGAGGGGGTAGGATTCGAACCCACGAGGCTCTTCGCCTAACGGTTTTCAAGACCGCCGCCTTCAGCCACTCGGCCACCCCTCCGTTTGGTTCATGGTTCAGAGTTGAGGGTTCGGGGTCTAAACCGCATACGGCCTAAGTATACGACGTCCCTGCCCAAATTACCATGAACTATGAACCCTGAACCGTGAACGGCTTTTACCCCTGAGGCTCGATTTTCGTGAGCCCGCCCATGTACGGCCGGAGAACTTCGGGGATGGTGACGGTACCGTCGGCCTCCTGGTAGTTCTCGAGGATGGCGGCCCAGGTCCGACCGATGGCGATGCCGGAGCCATTCAAGGTGTGGACGAATTCTGCCTTCGCCCCCGGGTGAGCGCGGTAGCGAATGGCGGCCCGCCGTGCTTGAAAGTCCTCGAAGTTACTGCAGGAAGAGACCTCCCGGTAGAGCTGCTGGCTCGGAAACCACACCTCGAGATCGTAGGTCTTGGCGGCGGCAAAGCCCAGGTCGCCCGTGCAAAGGACCACCACTCGGTAGGGAAGATGAAGCCGCCTCAAGACCTCTTCGGCATCCGCGGTGAGCTGTTCCAAGACTTGGTATGACTTCGCCGGCTCCGCGAACTTCACCAGCTCGACCTTGTTGAACTGGTGCTGGCGGATGATCCCCCGCGTATCCTTCCCGTACGAGCCCGCCTCCCGCCGGAAGCAGGGCGTGTACGCCACGTAACTCAGCGGCAACGTCCCGGGCTCCAGGATCTCCTCCCGGTGCATGTTGGTGACGGGGACCTCCGCCGTGGGAATGAGAAAATAGGGATCGTCCGCCGTCTTGAAGAGCTCGTGGGCGAACTTGGGGAGCTGCCCGGTGCCCGTCATACTGTCTCCGCTGACCAAGAGAGGTGGGAACACCTCGGTGTAGCCGTGCTCCCGCACGTGCAGATCGAGCATGAAATTGATCAGGGCCCGCTCGAGGAGCGCCCCCTTCCCTTTCAAGAGCGGAAAGCGGGCCCCGGCCACTCGCGCGGCCCGCGCCAGATCCAAGATCCCCAGGTCCTCTCCGATCTCCCAGTGGGGTCTCGGCTCACCATCAAAGGCCCGCGGTGTGCCCCAGCGGCGGACCTCGACATTCTCCTCCGGGCTGTGTCCAACGGAGACGGAAGTGTGAGGGAGGTTCGGAATCAGGAGCAGCAGGCTACCCAATTCCTGTTCGATGGCCTGCAGGCGGTCCTCGCTCTCCTTGAGCGTGCTGGAAATTTCCCGGCTTCTCGTCACCGGGTCTGTCGCCGCATCCGTGGGCTTCTCACCCGCCCTCGTCTCCTGCACCTGTCGAGAGAGCGCCTTCTTTTCTCGCCGCCACTGCTCAATGTCAACCACCAACCGCCGCCGTTCGGCGTCGAGCTTCAAGAGCCTCTCCAGCTCGAACTCTGCCCCCCGGTGGCCGAGCTTCTCCCGGATGAGACCTGCATTCTCCCGAATGAACTTCAGGTCCAGCATCGCCTGGGCCCTTACTCCTCTTCGGGCTCGTCCCCTTCGACAAGCTCCGGGGGGCCTCCGCCGGGCTCAGGGGTACCTTCGACAGGCTCAGGGCCGCCTTCGGCGGCCTCGTCCTCCTCCATCACGACGGCGGTCACCGCAGCCACGCGGTCCCCCTCCCCCAGGCCCTGAAGCCGCACTCCCTGTGCAGCCCGACCCGTATCGCGGATCTCCCGGACCCGAAGGCGGGTCACCTTCCCCTCCTGGGAGATCATCATGACCCCATCCTCCTCCCGGACCTGTTTGATCCCCACGACCGGGCCGTTCTTGTCGGTCACCCGGATATTGATGATCCCCTTGCCACCACGCCCCTGGACGCGATACTCGCCGACATCGGTCCGCTTCCCGAATCCGCGCTCGGTGACCGTCAGCATCTGCGCCCCCTCAGAGACGATCTCCATCCCGACCACCTGATCACGGGATGTCAGGCGGATTCCGGTGACCCCTCGTGCTGCCCGTCCCATGGGCCGGACATCGTCCTCTTTGAACCGGATCGCCATCCCATTTCGGGTCCCCAGGAAGATGTCCTCCGTACCGCGCGTCATGGCAACCCCGATCAACTCATCCCCCTCATCGAGCGACAGCGCAATGATCCCCCCCGCCCGCGGGTTGGCATAGGCGCTCAGCTCTGTCTTCTTGACCACCCCCCGCCTGGTCGCCATCACCAGATACCGGTCGACCTCGAATTGACGGATGGGGATCATGGTGGTCACCTGCTCCCCGGCCTGCACCTCGACGAAGTTGGCAATTGACTTCCCGCGCGCCGCCCGGCCGAGCTGGGGAACCTCGTGGACCTTCAGCCAGTGCACCCGGCCCAGATTGGTAAAGAGGAGGATGTAGCTGTGGGTCGTGGCCACAAAGAGATGCTCGACGTAATCCTCCTCCTTGGGGGCCATGCCGGTCATCCCCTTGCCCCCCCGCCGCTGGGCGCGGTAGACGCTGAGGGGGCTTCGCTTGATATACCCGCCGTGGGTGATGGTGATTACCATCTCGTCGTCGGCGACCATGTCTTCGAGGCTGATCTCGGTCGTCACCTCTGCGATCTGGGTCCGGCGGGGATCCCCATAGGCCTCCTTGAGGGCCAGCAGTTCCTCCTTGATGATCTGGCGGACCAGCCCCTCGCTCTGCAGAATCGCCTGCAGCCGCGCGATGGTCTGCAGTGTCTCCTGATACTCGTCCTGAATCTTCTGCCGCTCGAGCGCCGTCAGCCGCTGGAGTCGGAGGTCCAGGATGGCCTGGGCCTGGGTCGGCGTCATGGTGAAGCGCTGCACCAAACCCGTCCTGGCGTCCTCCACCGTTCGCGAGCGCCGGATGAGGGCGATGACCTCGTCCAGATGGTCCAGGGCGATCCGGTAGCCCTCCAGGATGTGGGCCCGCTCCTCCGCCTTTCGCAGGTCGAAGCGGGTCCGGCGCACCACCACCGTGCGCCGATGATCGATGAAGTATTGCAGCTGCTGCTTCAGCGTGCAGACCTTCGGCTGGTTTTCGACCAGGCCCAGCATGATGACGCCGAAGGTGGACTGCATGGGGGTGTGCTTGTAGAGCTGATTCAGGATCGGCCGGGGCGTCTCGTCCCTTTTCAGTTCCAGGACGATCCGCATCCCTTCCCGATCGGACTCATCGCGGAGATCGGCGATGCCCTGCACCCTCCCGTCCCGGATCAGCTCGGCGATCCGCTCGATGAGCTTCGCTTTGTTGACCTGGTAGGGGAGTTCCGAGATGATGATGCTCTCACGACCCCCTCGCCCCTTCTCCACGAAGGCCTTCGCCCGCATCTGGATCAACCCCCGTCCCGTCCGGTAGGCCTCCTCGATCCCGCCGTGGCCGTGAATGAAGGCAGCCGTGGGGAAGTCGGGGCCGGGGAGGACCGCCATCAGCTCTTCGAGGGAGACATCCGGGTTCTCCAGCTGCAGGATCACCGCACTCACCACCTCTCCCAGGTTATGGGGCGGGATATTGGTGGCCATGCCGACGGCGATCCCCGACGAGCCGTTCACGAGAAGGTTGGGGAGGGCGGCCGGCAAGAGCGCCGGCTCCTGAAGGGTGTCATCGAAATTGGGGACGAAGTCGACCGTCTCCTTGTCGATGTCTCGAAGCAGCTCCTGGGCGATCCGGGCTAACCTGACCTCGGTGTAGCGCATCGCGGCGGGCGCATCGCCATCGACAGACCCGAAGTTCCCCTGCCCGTCGATCAGGGGGTAGCGCATCGAGAAATCCTGGACGAGACGGACAATGGTGTCGTAGACGGCTGCATCGCCGTGCGGATGATACTTCCCCAGGACCTCTCCCACCACCCGGGCCGCCTTCTTGTAGGGGCGATTGAAGGCGAGTCCCAGCTCTTGCATGGCGTAGAGCACCCGGCGGTGCACCGGTTTCAGCCCGTCCCGGACATCGGGCAGGGCCCGCCCGATGATGACGCTCATGGCGTAGTCCAGGTACGACCGCCGCATCTCCTCGTGGATGTCGGTGGGTCTTACCTCGCCGATCCGCGGCTCTTCGGTCCGATCCTCTGGCACGCCTTCGCCTCCCTAGTACCGTTACAACTCATTGCCCCGATTACGGGCAAGGAAGACCGGCAAGCTTGGTCGTGGCATCGCTCACCCCTGTACTGAGTGAGAAAAGTTGGAACGGCACTAGATATCTAGGTTCGCCGCCTCCAGGGCATGCTCCTCGATGAACTGCCGCCTGGGCTCCACCTGTTCCCCCATCAGCGTGGTAAAGATGCGTTCGGCGGCGAGCGCATCCTGCACCGTCACCCTGAGGAGTGTCCGCGTCTCCGGATTCATGGTGGTCTGCCACAGCTGCTCCGGATTCATCTCGCCGAGGCCCTTGTACCGCTGAATGGTCATCCCCTTCTTTGCGAGGGCGAGCGCCTTCTCGTGGAGCTCGGTCCAGGAGGTCGCCTCTGCCGTCTCTCCATCGGCCTCGATCCGGAATGGGGGTCTCCCGAGGCCCTTGAGGGCGGTCACGGCCGCGTCCAGCTCGCGATACTCCACCGACCCCACCAGGGCCTCATCGATCACAGAGCGCCCCTGCGCTCCCCCCTCGCCCAGTGTGAGCACCAGACGACAGGCCTCCTGATCCTCGTCCCACTCGATCTCGCCCTCCGCCCGGGCGCTCCGCTCATCCTGGGTGCGCAGCGCCTTCAGCAGCCGATCGAGGAGTCGCGCAACCTTGTCCTGGTCCTTGAGGCCCCCTCGCCCGATGCCTCCGATCCCGATCAGGGCTTCGACGATCTCCGGGTTTCGCCCTCGCCGCTCAAGGACCCGTCGGCAGGTCTGCCACGTGGCCATCTTGCGGAGGAGGCCGATCAGCCGCTGTCCACTGAAGGCCGCCCCCTCTGCGCTGGCGTGGACCTTGAGGGAATCCGCAGCCGCCTCCAGGAGGAACTCCTCCATGGCCCGATCGTCCTTGAGATACCGCTCGACCTTGCCGCGCTTCACCCGGTAGAGGGGGGGTTGCGCGATGTAGAGATGTCCCTCGTCCACGACCTGCCTCAGATGCCGAAAGAAGAAGGTCAGGAGCAGTGTGCGGATGTGCTCCCCATCCACATCGGCGTCGGTCATGATGATGATCCGGTGGTAGCGGAGCTTGCTGATGTCGAACTCGGGATTGATCCCCGCTCCCAGCGCCGAGATCATCACCCGAATCTCCGCGGAGGAGAGCATCTTGTCGATCCGCGCCCGCTCCGTGTTCAGGATCTTGCCCCTCAAGGGGAGGATGGCCTGAAAGCGCCGATCCCGGCCCTGCTTGGCCGAACCGCCCGCCGAGTCCCCCTCGACCAGATAGAGCTCACACAGCGCCGGGTCCTTCTCGGAGCAGTCGGCGAGCTTTCCCGGCAGCTCATCGTCATTCAGGGGCCCCTTGCGCCGCGCCAGCTCTTTCGCCCGCCGGGCCGCGTCCCGCGCCCGAGCCGCCTCGGCCACCTTTTCCACGATGCGGCGACCGATCCCGGGGTTCTCTTCCAGGAATTCCCCCAGCTTCTCATTGACGATGGTCTCCACCAGGCCCTTCATGTCCGGATTGTTGAGGCGGGCCTTGGTCTGCCCCTCAAACTGGGGGTTGGAGAGCTTGACGCTGATCACGGCCGTCAACCCCTCGCGGATGTCATCGCCGGTGAGGGTCGCCTTGAGGTTCTTCAGGAGGTCGCGGCCCGCCGCATAGCTGTTGATGGTGCGGGTGAGGGCGGACCGGAAGCCGATGAGGTGCGTGCCTCCGTCATGGGTGTTGATGTTATTGGCGAAAGAAAAGACCGTCTCGCTGTAGCCGTCGTTATATTGGATCGCGACCTCGACGACCGTCCCGTTCCGCGTCTCCTCTATATAGATCGGCTTGGGGTGAAGCACCGCCTTGTTCTCGTTCAACAGTTCCACAAAGGCCTTGATGCCCCCGCTATAGTAGAACTCGCGTGTCTGCTGGACCCGCTCATCGGCCAGGATGAGCCGGAGCCCTTTGTTCAGGAAGGCCAGCTCGCGTAGCCGGTTGCTCAGCGTATCCAGGCTGAAGGTCCGGTCCGCAAAGATTTCCCCGTCCGGGGAAAAGGTGATCCGCGTCCCGCTCTTCCGAGCCTTTCCAATCTCCTCGAGCTCCCCGGCCGGCTTCCCCCGCTCGTACCGCTGCAGATACCTCTTGCCGTCGCGCCAAATCTCGACCTCGAGCCACTCGGAGAGGGCGTTCACCACCGAAACGCCCACCCCGTGCAGGCCGCCGGCGACCTTGTACGCAGAGCTATCGAACTTGCCGCCGGCATGAAGCGTGGTCAGCACGACCTCAAGCGCCGGCCGGCCAGTCTGCTCATGAATATCCACCGGGATCCCGCGGCCGTTGTCCACCACCGTCACGCTATTGTCGAGGTGAATGGTCGCCTCGATGCGGTCGCAGAAGCCTGCCAGCGCCTCATCAACGCTGTTGTCGACGACCTCGTACACCAGGTGGTGAAGTCCCTCGGGGCCGGTGCCGCCGATATACATCGCGGGCCGCTTCCGCACGGCCTCAAGCCCTTCCAGAACCTTGATCTGCTCCGCGCTGTATGTCGGAGCCCCCTGGGCTCCTTGTCGGTCTTCTGCCATCACCACCCCCCTACACGTTCGACCCTCTCATTGCCTCCCGCCAAAAAAAATCCGCCCCCATTCTCCGAGAACGTCCCGGATGGGGCGGCGCGGAAGGACACGGGGATCATATCCGCATGGGCATAATGACGCAGCTGAAGCCCTCCCCCTTGTGCGGCTCGAACAGGGCGGGGGACAACGGATCGTGGACGTGCATCGAGACCTCCGACTCCTCCACCACACCCAAGAAGTCCAGGAGGTACCTGGCGTTGAACCCGACGGTGGTCTCGGCCCCTCGATACTCCATAGAAAGCTCCTCCTTCGCCTCGCCGAGATCGATATTCGTACAGGAGATGATGAGGCGCCCCGCCTTCAGCTCCAGAACAGTTGGCGTCGCCCGATCCCCCGCAATCGTCGAGGTGCGGCGAAGAGCGCCGAGGAGGTCGTCCCGGCGGAGCACTGCTTTCGGGCCGCTCGGAGACGGGAGGACCTGCTGGTAGTTGGGGAACTGTCCCTCAATCAGCCGAGTGATCAAGCGGCTATGGCTCAAGAGGAAGGCAAGCTGGTTGTCCAGGGGAACCAGGCGAACATCCCCTGTCTCCTCCTTGAGCATCTTCCCGAGCTCTGACAGGGCCTTCCGTGGGATGATGGCCTCGAGCCCCCCTCCCTTTTTTCCCTCTCCAATAGGGGCCTTGACGAGTGAGAGACGATGACCGTCTGTAGCCACCATACAGAGATCCGCTTCTGTCACCTGCAAAAAAGCTCCCGTCAGGGTCGGTCGCGTCTGATCCGTGGAAACGGCAATGAGGGTCTTTGGGATCATCGTTCGAAGCGTCTCAGCCGTGATGGTGATCCCGACCCCCTCAGGGACCTTGGGAAGGGCGGGGAAGTCTTCCGGTCCGATCCCTTTCAGACGGAAGGCCGATTTCGCGCAGACGATCTCTACATTTTTTCCCTCTTCCCACCGAAGGTCGATCGGGGCATCGGGCAGCTCGCGCACGATCTCGTACAGTTTTTTTCCCGAGACCGCCACAGCGCCGTCCTGCATGACCTCACCCTCAAAGGAGGTCTGGATACTGACGTCGAGGTCGGTGCCTGAGAGGGTAATGGTGCTTCCTCTTCCCTCGAGAAGGAGGTGGGAGAGGATCGGAAGAGTTCTCTTTGCCTCGATAACGCCCTGGACCTGCGCCAAGGTGCTCAAGAATACATTTCGACCCACGTGGGCACGCATCACCTTCCTCCCTACTCCACCCCATTATGAGTTCATGGTTCTCTTAATTATTATACAAGAGTGACCCCTCTATAACCTATAGAGATAATATCTCAAATCGTAGAAGATAATAGGAGGTCTTGTGGAAATACGGAAAGCATCGAGACTGAATGGGTCTACCTTGGGACAGAGAATGGAATATCATGGGGATCAGACGGGAAAACATGTCGAGCTCCTCCCCTCTCCCCACCTCCTCACACCTTTTCCATTGCCATTCCCTGACTTATTAACTCCCCGCGGCGGGCGCCCGATCTTCTTCGCTTCACGAGGGCAACATCTCCTGAAGCCGCTCTACCTCTGGCCTGATTCGTTTCCACACGGGCGAAGCCGCAGCAGACGTGCGTTTATTCTCTCGACTCCCCCTCAGAGCTCTTAGGACAAGGCTTTGAGTTACTCACAAGATTGTCCACATGTGTGGAAAACCCATTAAATCCTTTACATTCAGCTAGTTGGGTTCCATCTCAAGAACGGATGTTGCACCAGAACCCGGGCTTGGTGGCAAGACCCGGGGTACAACTTGGCACGGTTTTTATAGCATGCCAGCCCCACAATTACAACTACTTTTTGTCCTGTACCGGGCCGGCGTGGATTGAAATTGACAAGCGAATCGCAGAGGACTACGATTAGGCGCTTCAGCAGGGTGACGTTACTCGGAGAGGGGCGTGAGGAGTGAAGCGCACCTATCAACCCAGCCGCATTAAGCGAAAACGCACCCACGGATTTCGCCAGCGGATGAGGACCAAGGGGGGCCAGCGAGTCTTGGCCCGCCGGCGGGCCAAGGGGAGAAAGCGGCTGGCGGTGATGTAGGTGGGGCATCGGTTTTCGAGGGCGGACCGTATTCGCGCCACGAAAGAGTTTCGGGAAGTCATCCGCGGCGGCGAAAAGGTCTCTGGCCGAGGCGTCAGCGTCTTCGTGTACCGTCGTGACCGCCCCGGACAGAGGTTGGGGCTCGCCGTCGCTTCGCGCCTCAGTGGCGCCGTCGCTCGGAATCGCATCAAACGGCGGCTGCGGGAGTACGTTCGCCTGAACCGGGCCAAGATGGCGGACGGACTCGACCTGGTCGTGGTGGTGCATCGAGATCTCTCTGGCGGCGACGCCGAAACCTTCCGGGAGATTGTTGCGGACCTGTTCAGACGGGCCGGGCTCCTTCGTGACCTCCCCCCTCACTATGCGGAAGAATCGGCACGCCCATGTAGATCTCGCTAGCCTCAGCCTGAAGGCGATCGCGCTTTATCGGCGGTTTCTCTCCCCACTCTTCCCCCCCGCCTGCCGGTTTGTCCCCACGTGCTCGGCCTACGCCGAGGAAGCAATTCGCAGGTACGGGCTGGTTCAAGGAATCATCCTATCGGTTGGGCGGTTGCTCAGATGTCATCCCCTTCACCCCGGGGGAATTGATCCGGTGCGCTGAGGGAAGGCGGGTACGCGGGAGGCAGCCGTGACTCAATTGCCGGACCCCGATCGAGGAGACATGGAGCGGAGGGCCATTGTGGCCGCCGCCCTGGCCGTCGTCGTGCTCCTTGCGTACCAGGCCTTTTTCACGCCGACCCCTCCGCTGACCGAGCCAAAGAAGGAGGCGGTCGAGGAGAAACCTGCGGCAAAGGTGGCAGCACCTCAGCCCCAAGCCAGGAGCCCACGGCTCGTCGGGGCGCCGAGGCGAGGCGAGAGGGAAGAGGCGATCACGCTTGAAACCGACCTGGTCAAGGTGGTCCTGACCAATCGGGGAGGCGGGATTCGGAGCTGGCAGCTCAAACAGTACCAGGAAGACAGCGGGTTCGTCGATCTCGTGGGGCTGCTCCCCGACCGCAGCACGCCCACTCCTCTTGCCGTCTGGGTCGAGGGGGGAGAGGGAAGGCAGGGGCTCTATCGGATCGTGGAGCGACCCGCGCCCGACCCCACCAAACCCCAGCGGGTCGTGATGGAGTTTCAGGGGGCTTCGGGGATCGTGCTGGAGAAGACGCTGGTGCTCTATCCGGGGCGGTACCTGGCCGATGTCGAAATACGGGTCCAGAATCTGGGGAGCGTGCCCCACCAGGGCACTCTTCGCCTCGAGTGGGGACCCA
>Ga0209868_1000043_pt1 | contig 15371 bp, 14 predicted proteins | sample GWRWN3_40_50_FD_187217 | JGI IMG/M metagenome (GOLD analysis project Ga0209868, IMG submission 187217) | Riverbed sediment microbial communities from areas with no vegetation in Columbia River, Washington, USA - GW-RW N3_40_50 (SPAdes)... | ecosystem: Environmental > Aquatic > Freshwater > River...
AATGAGGACAAGTTCGTCCAGGAGATATTCCTCCCTTTCGAGTTCGGCCGGTTCTACGGGCGGTCCTACAAACCCGAGTTCTACTTCATGATTCAAGACATGTTGGACGACGCGGGCCTTATTTGTGATCGCGAGGCTGATTTCTATGTTAGGAGAGCTGGCTTTAAACTCCCCCAGGGGTTGGGGGAGCATGTACGTCCCGATCGTGCTGGCGGCACTGACGCGCAGGTGACCTCGCTGGAGCCCCCGCAATTGATGAATGGTCTCTCGCCCCTCCTCGAGGGTTTGCAAGGCCATATGGGCATGGTGACGGAGAATATTCCCCACCTCCGTGAGGAGTATGGATCGGCCCACACGGTCAAAGAGCCGCACTCCGAGCAGCTCCTCGAGGGCCTGGATCTGCCTCGAAACGGCAGGCTGCGTCAGATAGAGCTTCTCTGCCGCCCGTGAGAAGCTCCGGTGCTGCGCCACAGCCAAAAAGGCCTTGAGGTGCGCGAGATTCATATTTGCCCCCCATCTTGGTGTATCTTGCGCGGTCGGAAGTGGGAAGGTTTGATTACATTTAAGCATAGTATCCATATAAATAATGAATTTGACAAATACATTAACAGGATGTAATTACTATGTCAACCGGCGGATCCAGGCCCAAAGTTGAGCCTGGCGGTCGCCTCTGCCAGCAGATTCCGGCCCGACGATCTCCATATAGGGCCCATCAGCGTGCGGGGACCCTGATGCTGAGAGGCATTACGGCGGGCGACATCATGACCACCCCAGTCTACACGGTAAAACCCGACGATCCGCTGACTCGCGTCATCGCCCTGCTCTGTACCCATCGCATTAGCGGGGTGCCGGTGGTCGACAAGAGCGGTCACCTGATGGGCCTCGTCTCAGAACGGGATATCCTCGAAGCGATGCACCCCGGCGCCGCGGGCCTCCGAGGCAAGAAACCTCGTCGGTGGTCCTCGCAGGGGTTACGGGATATCAGTAAGATCCGGGCCCGAGACGTCATGGCCCAGCACATCATTACCGCGACGCCTGAGACCGAGCCGCTGCGACTCGCATCGCTCATGGCATTACATAAGATCCGACGCGTCCCAATTATCGCGGGCAAGAAGCTGGTGGGGATTGTGAGTCACGGGGACGTGTACCGGGCGATCTTCGAGACCGAGCAGTGGCCGCCGGTGCGAGCAGGGCGGCAAGCCGGTGGGGGAGGGAAGACCAAGTGACTAATCGATTCAAGGGCGTACCGAGCATCCTGCACATGTTCAGTCCCATGCCTCACGTCAGCCCGTTTGACATTACCATGGCCTATGATGCGGGATTCCAGGCAGTGGTCCCGTACCCGAACGTCACCCCGGAGCAAGTGCCCAGCCTCGTACAGGACATTATCTTCTGCCGCAATCCCAAGGACGTAAGGCGAAGCGCCATCTTCGTTGGCGGACGGGATGCTGGCGTCGCCCTGGACACGATCGACGCGGCCAAGAAGGCCATGGTTCCTCCCTTCGAAGTGTCCATCTTCGCTGATCCCAGCGGCGCATTTACCACCGCCGCCGGACTCGTCGCCTGCGTGGAGCATCAACTGAAAAAGCATCACCAAATGGAGTTGACCGGGGCGCGGGTGATTATCTTCGGCGGCACCGGCCCGGTCGGCATTGCCACCGGCGTGATCGCGTCCCTGGCGGGAGCCAAGACCACCATTGTCGATCACCTCTCCGTAGACGTGGCCGAGGCGAAGGCCAAGGAATACAACCGGCGTTGCGGCACTTCGATACGTGGAACGTATGCGTGCTCCGACGCGGATAAGGCTCGGCTGATTTCCAAGGCGGACGTCATTATCTCCACCGCCAAGGCGGGAGTACTGGTCCTTGACGCCTCCGTGCTCGAGGACGCGGAGGAACTGAAGGTTGCTGCCGATGTCAATACCGTTCCACCCGTCGGCATCGAGGGCATCGATCCAAAGGACAATGGCGCTCCATTACAATACGCAACAGCCGCGAAGAGGGCGGTGGGGATCGGCGCATTGACCATCGGCAATGTCAAGTTCAAGACGCAACAGGCCCTACTCCATTCGATGCTGGACACAGAGAAGCCCGTCTACCTCGATTTCGCACATGCCTTCGGCGCCGCGCGCGTATTGGTGTGACCGTCATGGGGGACAAAGCGGTTACAGTCCACCGCGGCCATGACCGAAGAACGAAGAACAATGGAGCCATCAAGTGAAACAGGTGGTTCGGGTATAGATCCCGGAGCGTAAGGAGGGTAAGGAAATGACTTCCCAAGAACTTCAAGCCACAGCCAAAGCAATGGTCGCCAAGGGAAAGGGTATCCTGGCGATGGACGAGAGCAACCCAACTTGCGGCAGGCGATTCAAGAAAGTGGGCATTGAAAATACTGTAGACAATCGTCGCGCCTGGCGTGAATTGCTACTCACCACACCTCGGCTCGCCGATTACATCAGCGGCGCGATCCTATACGATGAGACCATCCGCCAATCCACTTCAGGAGGCACCCCGTTCCCGCGCTACATGGCCCAGCAGGGCGTGATACCCGGTATTAAGGTTGACACCGGGGCCAAGGATTTGGCTGGCTTTCCCGGAGAAAAGGTCACCGAAGGTTTGGACGGCCTGCGTGAACGCCTGGCGGAGTACAAAGGCATGGGTGCACGATTCGCCAAGTGGCGTGCCGTCATTACCATCGGAAACGGACTTCCGAGCAGGGGTTGTATTCACGCGAACGCCCATGCCCTGGCGCGCTACGCCGCGTTATGCCAGGAGGCCGGCATCGTACCGATTGTCGAGCCCGAGGTATTGATCGACGGCGATCACACGATCGACCGCTGCCACGAAGTGACTTCCGAGACGCTCCGGGCGGTGTTCGCCGAACTCAAGGAGCAGCGCGTCCTCATGGAAGGGATGGTCCTCAAGCCAAGCATGGTCATCTCCGGACTCGACTGTCCGCAGCAGGCTTCCGTCAAGGAAGTGGCAGAGAAGACCGTGGAATGCCTGCTCAAAAACCTCCCCGAAAATCTCGCCGGTGTCGCGTTCCTGTCCGGTGGCCAGAAAAGTGAACTGGCTACCGCGCATCTCAACGCCATGAACGCGATGCACAGGGGTTTGCCGTGGCCGTTGACCTTCTCCTATGCCCGAGCCCTTCAGCAGTCGGCCATGGAGACCTGGTTGGGCAAGAGCGAGAATGTGGCTGCGGCACAGAAGCTCCTGTGCCATCGAGCCAAGCTCAACGGGGCTGCGTCAGTGGGTAGCTACAGTGAAGAAATGGAAAAAGAGGTGGCGTAGCTTGGGTCAAATCTGCAGGCGCGTCACAAAGGGGAGGAATCGATGAAGACTCCGACCAAGGCCGGGGCCGTCCGTTTCGAGCTACCCCCTGCGGGCTGCTATGACGAGCTGGACCGCCTCTCCGTGACGACCCTTCGCACCCTGGCCATGGACGCGGTCCAGCAGGCCAACTCCGGTCACCCGGGTCTCCCTATGGGTGCGGCTGACATGGCCTATGTCCTATGCACGCGATTCCTCAAGCACAACCCGGCCAACCCGGCCTGGCCGGATCGTGACCGGTTTGTCCTGTCGGCTGGGCACGGCTGCATGCTCCTGTACGGCCTGCTGCACTTGTCGGGCTACGACCTCTCGCTCGAAGAGATCAAACGCTTTCGCCAATGGGGGAGCCGGACACCTGGCCATTCCGAGTACGGCCTGACGCCTGGCGTGGAGACGACCACCGGCCCCCTCGGCCAGGGCTTTGCCAACGGGGTCGGGATAGCGGTAGCCGAGGCACATCTTGCGGCCCGGTTCAATCGCCCCGGCTACCCGGTGGTCGATCATTACACCTACGCCATCGTGAGTGACGGCGACCACATGGAGGGGGTTTCCCACGAGGCGGCGTCGTTGGCTGGCCACCTCGGTTTGGGAAAGCTCATTTACCTGTATGATGCCAACGGCATCTCGATCGACGGGCCGACCTCGCTTGCCTTCACCGAGGATGTGGCTGCGCGGTTTGTGGCTTACGGATGGCACGTGCAGGCGATCGATGGCCACGATATGGTCGCTGTGGAGGCAGCCCTGCACGCCGCCAGGGCGGAGGCGACGCGGCCCTCCCTCATCGTGGCCCGGACCCATATCGGCTACGGGAGCCCGAATCGCCAAGATACGGCCAAGGCTCATGGGGAGCCCCTCGGAGAGGAGGAGGTCCGCCTCACCAAGGAGCGTTATGGCTGGTCCCCCGAGGCGAAGTTTTACATCCCTGAGGAGGTCGGGGCTCGGTTTCGCGAATGCGCGAACAAGGGGGCGGCACAAGAGGACGAGTGGAGAAAGACCCTGGCCCGCTACGCGCAGGAGCATCCCGAGTTGGCCGCCCAGTTCCGAGCGGCCCTGGCCCGCGAGCTCCCCGAAGGGTGGGACGCGGACCTGCCAAACTTTCCGACGGACAAGCCGCTAGCAACTCGTGCCGCCTCCGGGAAGCTGCTCGACACCCTGGCCCCGCGGATCCCGACCCTCATTGGGGGCTCGGGAGATCTGACCGGGTCAAACAATACCCTCCCCAAGGGGGAGCAGGCGGTAAAGCGCGGGGACTTCTCCGGGCGCTACATCCACTTCGGCGTGCGGGAGCACGCCATGGGCGGCATTCTCAATGGCCTGGCGCTGCACGGGGGCCTGTTTCCCTATGGGGGGACCTTTCTGATCTTCAGTGACTACATGCGCCCCTCCATTCGGCTGGCGGCGCTGATGCACCAGCCGGTGATCTTTGTCTTCACGCACGATAGCATAGGTCTCGGGGAAGATGGACCGACACACCAGCCGGTGGAGCACCTGGCCAGCCTGCGGGCCATGCCCAACCTGGTCGCCATTCGCCCCGCCGATGCCACGGAGACCGTCGAGGCCTGGCGCGTCGCCCTCTCTCGCCGGGACGGGCCGACGGCCTTGCTACTCACCCGCCAGGCGGTGCCGGTGGTGGACCGCTCGGTTCTCGCCCCGGCGTCCGGGGTGGCACGGGGTGGCTATGTCCTGGCGGACGTTGACAGGCCTGATGTTATCCTGATCGGCACAGGCTCCGAGGTGCACCTGGCGCTGGCCGCCCAGAAGCTCCTGGCCCAGCAAGGGGTGGCGGCGCGCGTGGTGAGCCTGCCCTCAACTGACCTGTTCGAACGGCAGCCACCCGAGTACCGGGACGCGGTGCTGCCCCCGGGGGTCACGGCCCGGGTCGCGGTCGAGGCGGCAGCTACCTTCGGTTGGGAACGGTACGTTGGAGCTTACGGAACGGTCGTGGGGCTGGATCGCTTTGGCGCCTCGGCCCCTTATAAGACCATCTTTGAGAATCTTGGGCTCACCGCCGAGGCGGTGGCGGCTGCTGCACTTCGGGTCCTGGGGGCGCCCGGCTGAGGGAAAGGGAAGGATCGAAAGGGAGTGACATCCAGGATGGTGAAGCGCACGGAAGAAAAGATGCCGATGGACCGCAACCTGGCCATGGATCTGGTGCGGGTAACCGAGGCCGCGGCCATGGCGGCCGCCCCGTTCGCCGGCCGCCGGAATAAGGAGGCGGCGGACCAGGCGGCGGTGGACGCGATGCGGTTCGCCCTGAGCACCGTCCCCATGGATGGAGAGGTGGTCATCGGCGAAGGGGAGAAAGACGAGGCGCCGATGCTGTACATCGGCGAACGGATCGGCACCGGGTCTCCGCCTCTCGTGGACATCGCCGTGGACCCCATTGATGGGACCACCATGCTGTCGGTGGGGAGGCCAGGCTCAGTCTCGGTCGTGGCGCTGGCCGATCGAGGGAGCCTCTTTACCAGCCACCTCGCCTACATGGACAAGATCGTAGTCGGTCCCCAGGCGCGGGGCGTGATCGACCTCAACGCCCCCGTGCGTGAAAACCTTCATGCCATCGCGAAGGCCAAAGGACGTGAGGTCCGGGAGCTCACCGTGATTGCCCTTGACCGTCCGCGCAACGCGGCGATGGTCGAGGATGTCGAAAAGATTGGAGCAAAACTCAGGCTCATCACCGACGGGGATGTGACGGCGGGCCTCCTCGCTACGTTGGTGCAGGACAGAGGGGTTGATGTCCTCATGGGGATCGGGGGGACGCCCGAGGGGGTGATCACTGCCTGTACTGTCAAGTGCCTGGGAGGCGACATGCAGGGACGGCTCTGGGCCAAGGACGAGAAAGACCGGGAGAAGGCTCGCGCCGAGGGTCATGACCTGGACAAAGTTCTCGCGCTCGATGACCTCTGCTCGGGAGAAAACGTCTTTGTGGCTGTCACGGGGATCACCGATGGAGAGGTTGTGCGGGGCGTCCGATATTTTCCCGGCGGAGCCCAAACCCATTCCTTGGCCATGCGTTCGGTCTCGGGGACTGTGCGCTGGGTCGAGGCACGGCACAATTTTGGCCGGTTGCGCAAGCTCGCTGGGATGCGGTACGAGGGGGTGGTGTAACCCCAAGTGAAAGGAGATGAACATGGCTGCAGCACCAAAGAAAACGATCAAGGAAGGAAAAGAGCGTTACAAGGCGGGGGTCATTCCCTATGCCACGATGGGGTATTGGGAACCGAATTACGTTCCCAAGGATACCGATATCATTGCCCTCTTCCGTGTGACCCCGCAGGAGGGGGTGGACCCTGAGGAGGCGGCGGCCGCCGTGGCGGGTGAGTCTTCGACGGCCACCTGGACTGTGGTGTGGACCGACCGTCTCACCGCCTGCGAGCTCTATCGCGGCAAGGCCTATCGCGTGGATCCGGTACCGAATCAGCCAAACCAGTACTTTGCCTACATCGCCTATGACCTCGACCTCTTCGAGCCGGGCTCGATCGCCAATCTGACCGCCTCGATCATCGGCAACGTGTTCGGCTTCAAGGCGATCAAGGCGCTCCGCCTGGAGGACATGCGTATCCCCGTGGCCTACGTCAAGACCTTCGATGGTCCGCCGACCGGCATCGTGGTGGAGCGCGAGCGTCTGGACAAGTTTGGCCGCCCGCTGCTTGGCGCCACCGTCAAGCCCAAGTTGGGTCTCTCCGGCAAGAATTATGGCCGCGTCGTCTATGAGGCACTCAAGGGCGGCCTGGACTTCACCAAGGACGACGAGAACATCAACTCCCAGCCGTTCATGCACTGGCGCGATCGCTATCTGTACGTGATGGAAGGAGTCAACCGTGCCTCTGCGGCCACTGGTGAGGTGAAGGGGTCTTACCTCAACGTAACCGCGGCGACCATGGAAGACATGTATGAACGCGCCGAGTTCGCTAAGGAGCTGGGCAGCGTGATCATCATGATCGACCTGGTAATCGGTTTCACCGCGATCCAGTCTATGTCGAAATGGGCGCGGAAAAATGACATGATCCTGCATCTGCACCGCGCGGGGTACGCTACTTATGCCCGGCAGAAAAACCACGGTATTAGCTTCCGCGTGATCGCCAAGTGGATGCGCATGGCGGGGGTGGACCATATTCACTCCGGGACCGTGGTCGGCAAGCTGGAGGGCGATCCAAGCATGATCAAGGGCTTCTACGATACGCTGAGAGAACCTCGTCTCTCGGCGAGTCTCGAGAATGGGCTTTTCTTCGAGCAGGACTGGGCGTCCCTGCGCAAGGTCATGCCCGTGGCATCCGGCGGGATCCATGCTGGGCAGATGCACCAGTTGCTGCACTATCTGGGTGAAGATGTGGTGCTACAGTTTGGGGGCGGCACCATTGGTCACCCGGATGGTATCCAGGCAGGTGCCACGGCCAACCGAGTGGCGGTAGAGGCGATGATCCTGGCGCGTAACGAGGGGCGCGATTTCCTGAAGGAAGGCCCGGAGATTCTAGCGGAGGCCGCCAGGTGGTGCGCGCCGCTCCGCGCCGCGCTGGAGACGTGGGGGGATATCACCTTCACCTATGCATCGACTGACACCCCGGACTTTGTCCCGACGCCAATGCTGGTGTAGGTTGTGTAGGAGGAAAAGCCATGAGAATCACCCAAGGGACCTTCTCGTTCCTGCCCGATCTGACTGACGAGCAGATCAGCAAGCAGGTGGAGTATTGTTTGAATCAAGGCTGGGCCGTGAGCGTCGAGTTCACGGATGACCCACACCCCCGCAACACGTACTGGGAGATGTGGGGGGCGCCGATGTTCGACCTGAAAGACCCGGCAGGGATCATGCAAGAGGTGAACGCCTGCCGCAAGGCGTACCCGAACCACTACATCAAGGTCAACGCCTCCGATAGCACCCGAGGCTGGGAGACCATCAGGCTGTCCTTCATCGTCAACCGGCCGAAGCACGAACCGGGCTTTGGTCTCCTGCGTCAGGAAGGAGAGGGACGGACTGTCCGGTACACCGTCCACAGCTATGCCACGGATAAGCCGGAAGGCGAGCGTTACTCGGTAGACGGTGCCGGCCCCGATGACAGTCGGTAGAGGTCCGTTCGATGGATCGAGTTTCGCCATGAGTGAGGTGCGGCCCCACCAGGATGCGCTCGACGTCACGCAGGCCTTCAAGGACTCCCATCTCCAGGAGGTCCTGGATGGTCTGGACCGCGAGCTGGTGGGCCTCCAGTCGGTCAAGACCCGGATCCGGGAGATCGCCGCCTTCCTGCTCGTGGACCGCCTGCGACGAGACGTGGGGCTCCAGGCAGAGCGTCCCGTGCTCCACATGTGCTTCACGGGCCGTCCCGGCACCGGAAAGACCACGGTGGCGATGCGGATGGCCCAGCTCCTCAATCGCCTGGGCTACATCCGCAGGGATCACCTGGTGACTGCGACCCGGGACGACCTGGTCGGCCAGTACGTGGGCCACACGGCGCCGAAGACGAAAGAGGTGCTCAAGAAGGCGATGGGGGGCGTCCTGTTCATTGACGAGGCTTACTACCTCTATCGCCCGGAGAACGAGCGGGACTACGGGCAGGAGGCCATCGAGATCCTGCTCCAGGTGATGGAGAATCAGCGGGAAGATCTTGTGGTGGTCCTGGCCGGGTACAAGGACCGGATGGACGAATTCTTCAGCTTCAATCCGGGCATGCGGTCGCGGGTGGCTCACCATCTCGACTTCCCGGACTTTGCCATTGATGAGCTCATGCAGATCGCCGAGATGATGCTGGCCCGGCAGATGTACCACTGTGACGAGGCGTCGCGGGAGGCATTCCGCGCCTATCTGATACGGCGGATGGCACTGCCGGATTTTGCCAATGGCCGGAGCGTCCGAAATGCCATCGACCGGATAAAGCTCCGACAGGCCAACCGCCTCTATAGCCAGGGCGGGGTGCTGGCCAGAGAGGAGTTGGCGCGCATCGACGCGTCCGACATCCTGAAGAGCAGGGTATTCTTGGAGATTCCTGAGTTGGACGCTGTCGTGGAGCCACCCAAGGGTCAGGCGCTCGACCGGAAGGAGTGACACATGTCGAAGAGGTATCCAATCGTCGCCGTTACCGGTTCGTCCGGTGCTGGCACCACAACAGTGAAGGTCGCGTGTGAACATATCTTCTACAGGCTCCAGGTGAACGCTGCAATCATCGAGGGGGACAGCTTCCACCGGTACAATCGGGCCGAGATGCGGGGAGTTGTGGCAAAGGCGCAGGGCGAGGGGCGGACCCTGAGCCATTTCGGAACGGAGGCAAACCTCTTCGAGGAACTAGAGGAACTTTTCCGGCAGTATAGCCAAACGGGGACGGGGCAGCGCCGTTACTACCCGCACAACTGGGAGGAGGCAGAGCCCTTCGGCCAGGAACCAGGGACCTTCACCCCCTGGGAGGACCTCCCGAAGGACACGGATCTCCTGTTTTATGAAGGGCTGCATGGGGCCGTGGTCACCGAGAAGGTCAATGTGGCGCAGTATGTAGATCTGCTGGTTGGCGTGGTCCCCATCGTGAATCTCGAGTGGATCCAGAAGATCCATCGCGACACCGCACAGCGAGGCTACACCCCGGAGGACGTCACCGAAACCATCCTCCGGCGCATGCCCGACTATGTGCGGTATATCATACCCCAGTTTTCGCTAACGGATATCAATTTCCAGCGCGTGCCCACCGTGGACACATCGAATCCGTTCATTGCTCGTGACATCCCGACGCCCGATGAGAGCTTTGCGGTGATCCGGTTCCGGGACCCTGGCAAGTTCAATATCAATTTCCCCTATATCCTGGCCATGCTCCGTGACTCGTTCATGTCGCGGCGGAATAGCATCGTGGTCCCGGGAGGCAAGATGGGCCTCGCCATGGAGATCATCCTCGAACCGATCATCAAGAAGATGATGGAGGAGCGGCAGACGCTCCTCGGGACAGAGAGCCACGGTCGCCGGCCCGAGGGAAGGGCCTGACGGGATTCTCTTCAGGCCGATGGTGGCCGGCTAAAGTAAACGCACTAAGTGCGTTTACTTTAGAGCAATGGAGCAGTGGAAAATAGAGCAATGAATTTGGAATCACAATACTCCATTGCGGTCTAATGCTCTAATGCTCCATTGTCACAAGATGAAATGCGTTCGCATTAGTGACTCTGCCGTGAAGATGTCCAGGCTTCAGGTAGTGATCTTTGATGTGGACGGCACGCTGGCCGAGACGGAGCGTGATGGTCATCGGGTGGCCTTCAATCACGCCTTCGAGCGATTGGGCCTGCCTGACCGATGGGAGGAGCCCCTCTACGGGGAGCTCCTCTGGGTGACCGGCGGAAAGGAGCGCCTCCGCTTTTACTTCGACCGGTACCGACCGCTGCTCGCGGCCGAGCGGGATCGGCTGGTGGCAGAGCTTCATCGGGTCAAGAATGAAGCCTTCCGTCAACTCGTCGAGGGGCGTGACATCTTCCCGCGGCCCGGTATCCTCCGCCTCTTCGATGAGCTGCATCGAGAGGGTGTGGCCACGGCGGTCGCGACGACCGGAAGCCGGGCGTGGGTCGAGCCTTTGCTTGAGAAACTCCTTGGGCGGGATCGCTTCTCGCGGATCACCCTCGTCATCACGGGTGAAGACGTCGCCCGGAAAAAGCCGGACCCCGAGGCGTACCGGGTTACCCTCTCGAAGCTCGCCATCCGCCCTGAGCAGGCCCTTGCCATGGAGGATTCCCAGAACGGCCTAGAGGCCGCCAAGGGGGCCGCGCTCTCCTGTGTGATCATCCCCAGTAGCTATTGCCGGAACCACGACTTTAGCCAGGCCGACTTTGTGGTTGAGGAGCTGGGTGATCCTGGTCTGCGGAGCCGAGTCCTGTATAATCCTCACAGCATCGACGTGGGGGAGGTGATCGATACCCTGACCCTCTGTCGGCTCCACCATCGAAGCACAGCGCCTGCACGCCGCCCCTGAACAGCCAGTGAATCCTCCTTTCCCCACCCTTGAGGGCCCTCCACTCGCGAGGTCTCACACCGAGCGTCACCCTTGCCTGCCCGACGTCTCTCTCCAGCAGCGGTTCTTGATAAACCGGATCAGGTGTGCTAACGTCCCGCCAGCATTGGAATTATCAGTATTCATGATTTCCAGGCAGGCCATTTCCGGAGGTCGGGCGATGTAGTGTATCTTTTGCCGGATTCGGGACGGGCAGATCCCGTCGACCCGCGTATTCGAAGACAACAAAACGCTCGCCTTCACGGATATCAATCCGGTGACTGACGGGCACCTCTTGATCGTCCCCAGGACCCATGCCGAGACGGTCTTTGACATCTCGGCCTCGGATCTCGCCGCGGTCGCGGCGATGGCCAAGAGGGTGGCGGATGCGATTCCTCGCTGGACGGGGGAGGGCAGGGGATTCGATTGGAAGCTCGTCACAGGGGACCCGGAGCGGATCAGGGCGACGGCGGACCGGATCCGGCCCCACATAGCCGCGGAATGGGCGTGAAGCGTTCGCCCCTTTTTCTGCTGGTCAAGGTTGTCGTCTCACTTGCCGTTGCGATCTTCTTCTTCGCAACGGTCCAGTTCGTGCTAGCCATTTATCCCCTCAAGTTCCACTCCAACGTCACCCCCTTGCATCTCAAACTCCCCTACGACGACGTGCGCTTCCGCACCACAGACGGTTTGACGCTTCGAGGGTGGTACATCCCCTCCTCCCGGAGAGCGAAGGGGACTATCCTGGTGACCCACGGCTATCCTGCCGATAAGGGGGATCTGCTGCCTCTCGCCCAGTTCCTCAACCCACGCTATAACCTCTTCCTGTTTGACTTTCGGTCCTTTGGCCAGAGCGAGGGGAGCATCACCACGGTCGGATACCGGGAGCAGGAGGATCTGAGGGCTGCCATCCGCTATCTCAGGGGACGCGGAGAGACGAACATCGGCGGGTTCGGCTTTTCCCTTGGAGCAGCAGTGCTGCTTCTGGTCGAGGACCCCGATCTCAAGGGGATCGTGGCGGATTCCTCCTTCGCCGACATGGAGCGGATGGTGGAGGCGGTCTACGGATACCTCCCCGGCGTTACCAAGGTCCCGATCGTGTGGCTCATTCGCTCGTATGCCTCCGCGTTGGGGGTCGATATCCGAGCCATCGATCCCCGCCGGGCCATTGCCAAGGCTCAGGTGCCAATCCTGATTATTCATGCGGCGGGTGACCGACAGATCCCCGTCGAGCACGCCCGCCTCCTCTATGAGGCCGCGCCCCCTGATCGAGCCGAACTGTGGATCATTGAGGGGGCCGATCACGGTGGGACCTATGCGAGGGACCCCAAGAAGTACAGGGAGAAGGTGTTGGCCTTTTTCGCCAAGGTCCTGGAGCGATGAGGGGGGCGGAAAGACCGCCGCCTGGGGGGCAACGATGAGGAGGTATGTCCTCAGCAGGTGCGGGCAGGCGGTCCCGGTTCTCTTCGGGGTGACGCTGATCACCTTCCTGTTGACTCATGTCGCCCTCGGGGATCCGGTCCGGGCGATGATGGGGCAGCGCGCCGATCCCGAGGTGGTGGCCAGGATCCGGGCAGAATATGGGCTCGATAAGCCGTTGTGGCACCGCTATGCCCTCTATATGGGGAAGCTCCTGGTCGGGGATTTGGGTTACTCCTACCGGCAGGGAAGGCCGGTGAGTGAAACGCTGGCCGAGCGGCTCCCGGCGACGGCGCGGCTGGCGGTTGCGGCGATGGTGGTGGCGCTCGTGCTGGGGATGACGGCTGGGATCGTGGCGGCAGTACGACACAACACTGGCGTGGACCTCCTCATGATGACGCTCTCGCTCCTCGGCATCTCGACGCCCGTCTTCTGGCTTGGGATGATGTTGATCCTGCTCTTTGCCGTCTCGCTTGGATGGTTTCCCATCTCGGGGTACGGGGATGGAGCCTTCGGCCACCTCGTGCTTCCCGCACTGACGCTTGGGGCACTCCAGGCGGGCTACATCGCCCGGATGACGCGGAGCGCTCTCCTCGAGGTTCTCCGACAAGAATACGTCCGGACGGCACGGGCCAAGGGTCTCAAAGAGCGGGTGGTCATCCTGAAGCATGGCCTTCGGAACGGGATCTTGCCGATCCTGACCCTCGTCGGAATCGGCCTCGGAGATCTCCTTGTCGGTGCACCCCTGACCGAAACGGTCTTTGCCTGGCCAGGGCTCGGTCGCCTGCTGGTGGCTGCGGTGGGCAATCGCGACCTCCCCGTGGTTTTGGGGGCGACGCTCCTCTTCGCCCTCATCTTCCTTGCGGCGAACCTCATAGTCGATCTGGTGTACGCGCTCGTGGATCCTCGAGTGAGATTGACGGAGTGATACATGTCCGAAGGCGCACGGAGGGGCACAGGACGATCGGTGCGGGGGTTCTTCTCAGGGCAGTGGCAATGGTCACCCGGGATCGTCCTGGGCTCTCTGATCCTTTTTTTCTCTGGCGTGATGGCGCTGCTATGCACCCTGCTGGCGCCGTACGACCCCACCCGGATCCCTGAAGGGTTACAGGGATTCAGCCTGCTTCCCCCTCGGGGCGACCATTGGTTCGGGACCGACCTCTTGGGCCGCGACCTGCTGAGCCGGGTTCTGTATGGGGCGCGGATCTCCCTCCTCGTCGGAATCGTTGTCGAGCTGGTGGTGACCCCGATCGGCGTGATAATCGGCTTGTTTGCTGGGTATTTCGGTGGTAGCATGGACAGCGTTTTAATGCGCACTACCGATGCGGTGATGGCCTTTCCTGCGCTCGTGTTGGCCATTGCGTTGACGGCGGTCCTTGAGCAACCCGGGCTGCTGAGCGTCATTATCGTGCTGACGGCCGTCCGGTGGACGACGGTGGCTCGGCTGGTGCGGGTGCAAGTCCTCAGTCTGCGAGAGGCGGAACATATCGCAGCGATCGTTGCCTTGGGAGCGGGAAAGGGAAGGATCATCTTTCGGCATCTGCTCCCGAACTGCTTGGCCCCGATCCTGGTGGCCATGACCTTCGGGGTCGCCTCCAATATCCTCGCAGAGGCGGGCCTCGGCTTTCTCGGCCTCGGGATCCAGCCCCCCATGGTGAGTTGGGGGTCCCTCCTCGCCGAAGGGGTCGTCTATCTCACCGCCAAGCCCTGGTTGTGCGTCTTTCCCGGTCTGGCAATCACCTGTACGGTTCTTGGGTTCCATGTGCTGGGCGACGGGCTGCGCGATGTCCTGGATCCGCGTCTGAGGTCCTAGGTGAGGAACGGAAGCCTCTTGACGATCCAAGACCTGCAGACCCACTTCTTCACGGGAGAAGGGGTGGTCCGGGCCGTTGACGGGGTGACTCTGAGTGTTCGGCCCGGAGAGACGCTCGGCCTGGTGGGGGAGTCGGGGTGCGGGAAGACGGTCACCGCCCTGTCGATCCTTCGATTGGTCCCGGACCCTCCGGGAAGGATCGTCGGCGGCACCATCTGCTTCGACGGGCGGGATCTCTTGCGCCTGCCCGAGGAGGAGATGCGCAGCATCCGCGGGTGCGCCATCTCCATGATCTTTCAAGAGCCTATGACGTCCCTCAACCCGGTCTTCACGGTGGGGGAGCAGGTGGCGGAGGGGATCCGGCACCATCAGAAGGTCTCCAGGCGGGAAGCATGGGATCGGGCGGTTGAGGTTCTGCGGCGGGTCAAGATTCCCGACCCCGCCCGGAGGGCATATGAGTATCCCCACCAGCTCTCGGGGGGATTGCGCCAGCGCGTCATGATTGCGATGGCCCTCGCCTTAGGTCCGAGGCTCCTCATCGCCGATGAGCCCACCACCGCCCTGGACGTGACCATCCAGGCACAGATTGTCGACCTGCTCATGGGTCTCCAGGAGGAGATGCAGATGGCGGTGATCCTGATCACCCACGACCTGGGGGTCATCGCGGAGACCGCCGACCGCGTTGTGGTGATGTACGCCGGCAGGGTCGTGGAAGAGGCCTCCGCGGAACAGCTCTTTGAGACCCCCCTGCATCCCTACACCCAGGGTCTGTTGGAATCGCTCCCCAAACTGGAGGCGGGAAAACGGCACAGGCGTCTGACGGCAATCCCCGGTCTCATCCCCAACCTGTTGGACCTCCCC
>Ga0209868_1000051_pt1 | contig 14059 bp, 13 predicted proteins | sample GWRWN3_40_50_FD_187217 | JGI IMG/M metagenome (GOLD analysis project Ga0209868, IMG submission 187217) | Riverbed sediment microbial communities from areas with no vegetation in Columbia River, Washington, USA - GW-RW N3_40_50 (SPAdes)... | ecosystem: Environmental > Aquatic > Freshwater > River...
CGAGACAACTCATGTTTCACGAGGAGCTGGTGGAGCTGGAAAAAAAATACCCTGATAATTTCCGATACCACCCCGTGTTGACGCGCGAATGGCCTGACGATTGGCCGTACACGCGGGGGCGAATCGTCAAGGCCGAGAAGGGAGCGAATGGAAAGGAGAGGATTAACATGGACCCGCTCTTCCAGGTGGTGCCCGATATCGAAGAGCGGCACGTCAGGATGTGCGGGAATGATACGGCTGAACAGCAGCTGCGGACGGGTTTTGAGCAGACCAGGCGCCCAGCAAGCTTCAAAGCGGAAGTCTGGTGACACGGGGATGATGGAGAAGAAAACAGGGGGAGGGGGCTTCCCCCTCCCCCTGTTGAATGATCCGGCTTTTCCGACCGGAAAAGTGGCAGCCTGCCGGAAGGGGTACCTCCCTATTTCGGTTTCGGCGCGGGAGTCGGCGCTTTCGGAGCCGGCTTCTTCTTGACCGCCTCAAGGGACTTTTCCAGCTCGGCGACCTGCTTCTGCAGGCCTTCAATGGTTGTGCTCAGGGTGTTCTTGTCCGCCTCGAGGGACTGAAGCTTCCCCTTCAGGGAGGCATTTTCCTCTTGTGCCGTCTTGATTTGCGCCTTCAGGGCTTCATTCTCCTTCTGGAGTTCCTGGCCGCAGCCCGCGATCAGGAAGAGGGTTAGGACTAGAAGGCTCCCCGCCATCCTCTGTGTCATGCTCTGCTCCATGTCCAGGATCCCGGTGGGAATCAAGTTTGTCGGGCGATGCTTCGCTCAAAATGCGGTATAAGACGATGTCGTCTAGGGCCTCTTCGGTCCCGGTCCTTTCGGCGGTGGTGGCCCTGGCTTCTTCTCGCCTGGCTTCTGGGCCCGCACGCGGATCACCCCCTTTCGTCTCGTCTGTGGACTGACAGTATATATACCTGAGCCCCGCGCGCAAGGGAAAATGTCGGTGGCTTTGTCGCGATCCCGAAGACCTGTCCGGCTGGTTCCGGGGCGACCACCATATCATACAGTCAGGGCGTGAGAAAGGGCTTGCCCTTCGAGAACCCGGGGCTTAAGATGCGGCCCTGGAGGAGCAATGCGAGACACGGTGACATGGGTCGTACTCCTTGTGGCCTGTGCGGTCGTGGGCGTCCTGGGCTACCGGTACTACAAGGCCACGGAGCAAATCGTCCAGCTCACCGAGAAGACGACTCGGCTCACGGCAGAGATCGAGGGTGTCACCGAGGTCCACGAGCTCACCGAGGAAAAACAGGTGAAGGAGGCTAAGAAGGCCGCGGAGACCATTGCCGGCCTGACGCAGACCCGAGACAAGCTCACGGGTGAGGTGCAGGGTCTGCAGAAGGAGTTGGCCAAGACCCGCCAGGAACGAGAGACATTGAAGACCCAGGTCGCCACGCTCCAGGGCGAGTCCAAGAAACTGGAGGGGAACCTCAAGGCCCTCCAGGGGGACAAGGAGAAGCTGGATCGCCGACTGGAGAGTGTCGAGCGGACGCTCAAGGATCGGGAGGTAAAACTTCAGGAGCTGGAAAAGGCCCTGCGCACGTGGCAGGGGACCGGTCAGCGATTGTTGGAAGAGCAGAAGAAGCTCCAGGCTGAACTCCGGGCCCGCGAAGAGGAGCTCAGGCGGGTCAATCTGCTCCAGGCGGAACGGGCTGCGGAGGTCCACGAGCTCACCCAGGCCCTCAAGGAGCGGGAAGGGCAAATCGCAGCGCTCCGGCGCCAAGTCCGGGACCTCGAGATGCGCCCAGGCTTGCGGTAACGTCCTGGTGTGTCCCTTGCCGACACTCCCTGCGACCGCTCCGCAGCGCGAGAATGGCCCGTGTCGATTCTGGTGGTCTTCGATTACCTCTGACCCTGGTGCTTCGTGGCCGAGGTTCGGCTCGACGCTGTCCTGACACGCCTCGGCCGACGAGTGCCAATCCGGCGAGTCGGCTATATCCTCAAGCCTGAACCCCCCGCCTTCCCCAGCTTCTCCGGCGAGCGCCGTGCCCACTGGCAGCGGGCTGGGGCGGCGGAGCCCTCCCTGGGGATCCGTCTCTGGGTGAAGGGCGAGCGGTATCCCGGGTCAAGCGTTCCGGCGCTCGAGGCCGCTCAGGCGGCCAGGCGCCAGGGAGACGAGGCCTCGGAGACCTTTCACTTCGGCCTCTTCCGTGCCTTCCTGGTTGAAAACCGCGATATCAGCGACCGAGCCGTCCTGGAAGAGGTGGCGGCCACGTGCGGTCTTGATCTTCACCGCTTCACGGTCGACATCAATGACCCCACGGTGAAGGAGGCGATCTACGCGGAGCACCTCGAAGCGGTGGACCGGTACCAAGTCGAGGCGGTGCCCACGATCATCATTGGCGAGGAGCGCATTGAGGGGGCCGCGCCTCCGGCGGTCTACGAGATGGCTTTGGCCCGGTTCGCCGCGGGCGCCTGAGAAAATCTTTTGAGCGCAAGAATCGGATGGTGTACCTCCCGAGGGCTGACTATCCTTACCCGCAGGAGGTGACAGACGCGATGAAGAAGACTGAGCCGAAAGCCTATTCGACCGACGATGCACGCTGGAAGGCTGTCCTCTCCCGTGACGCTTCGGCGGATGGCGCCTTCTACTATGCGGTGCACCCCACCGGTATCTACTGCCGCCCCACCTGCCCGTCGCGACGCCCCTTGCGTGCGCATGTCGCGTTCTTTGAGGACATCGACTCGGCAGAGCGAGCCAACTTCCGGCCCTGTCTGCGCTGCCGCCCAAAGGAGGTCAGCCCCCAGCAACGGGTGGTCGCGCACATACTGCAGCTACTGGATACCGTGGAGGTGCCCCCTTCGCTCGCGAAACTCAGTGAGGCGGTGGGCCTCAGCTCCTCCCACCTGCAGCGCGTGTTCCGGCGCGCCACCGGCCTGAGCCCCAAGCAGTACGCGGCCGCGCAGCGTCTCCAACGCTTCAAGGCGGGGCTCAAACAGGGGCGCAGCGTGACCGGGGCGATGTACGACGCCGGCTACGGGTCCAGCCGCGGCCTGTACGAGAAAGCGAGCCAGCAACTCGGCATGGCACCTCGAGCGTACAAACGCGGTGGAAAGGCTGAACAGATCGCATACACCCTGACGAATAGCCCGATCGGGCGCATGCTCGTCGCCGCCACAACGCGTGGGGTATGCGCAGTGTATTTCGGCGAGGATACGGCGCTCCTGCAGGAGCTGCGCGCGGAATACCCGCGGGCTGTCCTCGTTCGCGCGGATGACAGGCTCCGGTCGACCGTGAACGCCATTCGCGAGCATTTGGGGCGCTCGGGGCCGCGGCGGCTCGACCTGTCGATCGACGTGCAGGCGACGGCCTTCCAGTCGCGGGTGTGGGACGCCCTGCGCGACATTCCGTACGGACAGACTCGCTCGTATGCCCAAATCGCCGAGGCGATTGGGGAGCCTCGAGCTGTGCGGGCCGTGGCACGGGCCTGTGCGACCAACCCCGTCGCCGTGGTGGTGCCGTGCCATCGCGTCGTGAGATCGGATGGGAAGCTCGGCGGCTACCGGTGGGGTGTGCAGCGCAAGCGCGTCGTGTTGGACAGGGAACGCGAGCACGCCGAGGCGCGTTCGGCGGACTGATCACGCTCCCTTCTTCTTCCGGCATGGGTCGGCGCCGGCCGGCGTGCGCCCAGCGGGCTCGGGGCCTCGCACCGTCAGGGCAGGTTGAGGGGAAGCCCTCCCTCATAGAGGAAGGTAGAACCCAACGCCTGGTAGCGGCGTTCTAAGGAGGCGGTCGAGACGCGTTTCCCTTCCCGGCGGTTGAGCTCAACGAGGAGGAGCTCACTGTGGAGTTTCTCGAAACGGAAGCCGTGCCGGCGCGCCTCGGCCCGGGCCGTTTCGAGGAGGGGCCGGGCCTGGTGGTGCTTTCCCTGGAGGATCAGGATCTCCCCGATGCCCAGTCGAGTGTAGATCCGTCCCCGTTCATCTTGGGTCGCGAGAAAGATCGCCTCCGCCTCGGCAAACGCCTTCTCGGCCCGCCGGAGTTGTCCCAGGACCTTGTGCAGGGTTCCCTCTCCCCACAGCGTATACGCGTAGCTCACCCGGTCCCGGAGATCCGCATAGAGCCGTCGGGCCTCGGCGAAGTGGGCGAGGGCCGTCCTTGAGCGCCCGAGCATCCGGTTGGCGTTGGCGATGCCGCAGGCTGCGTAGGCCCTTCCGAAGGTATCGCCGAGGCGCCTGAGCTCACGGTGCGCCTCCGAGTAGTAGGTGAGCGAGTCGCGGTATTTCCCCATCAGGCGACTGACACCCCCCATTCCACAGAGGCAGTACCCCGCTCCGGCTCGATCACCCTGCTGTTTGAAGAGGGCCTTGGCGCGCCGAAACGTGTCCAGGGCGTCGTTCAGGCTTCCCCGGATCCGGAGCGCGCCTGCCGTGGCCCACAGGACGTACGCCTGGCCCGTGCGGTCTCTCGCCTTGCCGTAGGTCCGGCCAGCACGGGCGAACAGACGCAGGGCCCGCCGGTGGTCCCCCACAGCCCGAAGACTCATGCCGAGGCCGGCCTCGGCATCGGCCCGATCGGTTGGGGTCTTGAGCGTGGCGGCCAGTCCCAGCGCCTTTTGATAGTTGGCCCGCGCCAGACGGAAATGGCCCAGGAGCCTGAGGCAGTGCCCTTGGGCGACCAGGGATTGGAAGAGCCCCTGCTGGTTGCGGGCCCGCCGGAAGAGCCTCGTGGCGTCGCGATAGGATGCGAGGGCCTGGGCAAACATGCCGCCCGCGCGCTGCTGTTCCGCCCGGGCGAAGAGGGACTCTGGGTTATCGTTCCGCATGATCGCTCCCCCAGCCACGTCTACCATCAAAAATAACGCTTGACAAGGGAGGAGGGGATCGCTAGATATAGAATGGATTTCGTGATCGGCTTGTTGTGGAATCAAAGACCGCACGGGCTGCATGAAAGGCCCGGGCGGTTTTTTTACGGGTTGAGGTCCCGTTCCGAGGAGACCTTACCCCCGGGCAGTCTCCGGGGATCCTGAAACGAAAGGAGGGAGAAAGGAACGTGCGATACAAAGGCACCGTAAAGTGGTTCAACGACGCCAAGGGCTACGGATTCATCGCGCGACCGGATGGCGACGATGTTTTTGTGCACTACTCGGCGCTCCAGGGAAACGGATTCAAGACCCTGTCCGAAGGGCAGGAAGTTGAGTTCGATGTCGTGGAAGGGCCGAAGGGCAAGCAGGCGGCCAACGTGACCAAGCTGTAATTGGCCGAATCCAGCTCTGGGCGGAAAGGGCCCCGAGATCCTCGGGGCCCTTTTCCTTTTGTCTTGGACGTGCCTAGGCAGGGCCACGGGCTGTGCTCCGTGGCTCGGGTTGCCGCTTCAGAGCTGCTCTGTGAATTCAGCGATCTCGGTGATCCTGACGCCCTCCACGACGACATCGGGAGCATAGACGACCTCGTCGGCACCCCAGGCAAAGGTGCCCTTTCGCTCCTGCCCCACGCCTGCAATGCTCTTGAGGACCCTCTGGATGTTGTCATTGATCCGGACCGTGTTGGGCTTGAGGGGACCGGCGAGCCTTCCGTCCCTGATGAGGAAGGAATCCCCGATGACGGTACAGGTGAAGTCCCCGGCGGCCAGCCCATTGATCGGGTAGGTGTACCAGGTCCGACCGATGTAGAGGCCGTCTCCCACTAGGCGGAGAAGTTGCCGCGCACTCAAGGGCCTCTTCCCCTCAAGCACGACATTGGTCCCGGCGATCCCGGGCGGCCGGTCGAAGTGGCGGCCACCCCCCGTTCCGCGGCGAAAACCGTTTCGGGGGACGAGCGCCTTTCGGCCTCGACGGGGGTCAGTGCCGAGTTTTTCCTTTCCGCGGGGATCGCGGAGGAGGCGCTCGGTTTCGTAGGAGTTGCTCAAGAGGCCGACCAGGACCCCGTCGCGGATGAGGTCGGTGCGACCGGTTGGAAGCCCCTCGCAGGTTATGCCCTTACTGGCAACGAGCCCTCGGGCGGCCCCGTGATCATACAGGCTGACCTCTGGCGATGCGACCCGCTCCCCCAGTCGCCCCTGAAAGGGGGAATTCCCTGCGTAGAAGGTCCTGGTGGTGAGGCCGGGAATGATCAGGTGGGTCATGAGGTCCGTGACCGCCTGCGGACCAAGGATCACTCGGTAGCTTCCCGACCGGACGCGGATGCCGCCGATAGCGTCAATGGCCGCCCGGGCCGCCTGGACCCCGGTCTCTTCGGTCAGGTCGCTCAGGCGCCGACCCGTCGCCCACCCGCTCCCCTTGGCCTGGAAGCGTTCCACCATAGCGGTGAGAAACGTGAGACAGAAGGCTGATTCATCCGTCTGAACTCGGGGAAGCCTGGTCGAGCCGATGGCGATGCGCTCCTGAACGATGGACACGTCCCCACTCAGAATGAGACCCAGCGACGAGATCTGCCGACGCCCCCCGGCCACCTCGGCCAGGCGGCGAGAGCTGAGAAAGGTCCGGAGGGCTCCCCGGAGGGCCTTCCAACCGGCCCTGACGAGATCCGTGTCGCGGAGGTTCATGAGCCGGGCGTCGTGGTGGCGCGTGAGGGTTCGCGCTTCTCCCGTGGGTTGAGGCAGCGAGACGAATTCGGGGTCCGGGACCACCGACTGTCGTGCCTTCGCGAGGGCCTGCCGCACCCCCTCAGCCGTGAGATCACTCGGCTCGCTCCCGAATCCGATTTGGACCCCTGTGGGGGTTCGGAAGACCGCCCGGATGCCGATGCCATAGGCCAGGGTGGACTTGGGTTCTTCGGCACCGTTACAGGGCAGGTGAGAAGTGTAATGGAGTCGCGTGAGCAGATGTTGGTTGGACGCGGCAAAGACCTCGGCCTCCCGGACATCCTCGACAGACTTGAGCAGCGACAAGGCCTCGTGGACTGCCCGCTCTAAGCGTTCCCGGGAGATCATCGGCCTCCTCCGGTGAGGCGCGCCAACCCCCGCATAGTGGGGCCGCCATTCCCCACCCGCTTCGTCTGCATCGGTTGCCCCTTCCCACAGTGCGGGATGGGGAAGAGGCGGAAGTCCTTTCCCGCTGCATCGACCGACATGAGAAAATCCTTCGAATCGGCCATGATCCCTCCATCCCGGTAGAGCTGCCCGAGCTCCCCGCGGCGCACCGCATAGACCTTCCGGGCGGAGATGCGGAAGTTCTCGCGGGACTCGGCGATCGAGGGGATCTTGTGGCCGACCACGTAGTATCCCGTCTCGACCTCGCGGAGGATGTCCTCGGGGCGGCGGTCGCCGGGGGCAAAGACCGTGTTGGACATGCGGATCAGCGGGACGAGGAAGGCCTCGGTCGCCTTCGCGTGGCCGTTCGGGGGCGCGCCCAGGATTGCCGCGGTCTGGCGGCTGTTCATGAATCCCTGGAAGATGCCCTGATCGATATGGATCACACGCCTTCCCGGGGTCCCCTCATCGTCATACCGGTAGTGCCCGTAGCCAGGTAGCCCGGGGTCGGAGTAGGCCGTGACCAGAGGTGAGGCGATCCGGCGGCCGATCTGGTGGGTGGCAAGGTCCTGGAGAAGCCACGAGCGGCCGGCATAAGCGGTTTCCATTTTGAGAGCGCGGTCCAGCTCCGTAGGGTGGCCGACGATCTCGTGGCAGAGGAGCGCATTGAAGTGAGGATCGGTTACGACCACGACCGGATCGGGGGTGGTCGGACACGGAGGGGCGGAACAGAGGGCGAGCGTCTCCCGGGCCAGTTCACGCGCAAAGATCGCCAGGTTGGGCGCGTGGATCGGATCTTCCGCCACCCCGTGAAGGAGCACCTCGAATCCCCGCTGATGGCCGATGGCCTCCCAGTTTTCCTGCACGATCCCGTTCTGTTCCGCCACCACGGCCACGCCCCCCTCGGTCAGCGCCGTGGCCTGGTCGATGAGGGCCCCCTCGGAGCTCGCAAAGAGCTGCCGGTTAAGCCCGGTGAGACTGGTTACCTGGTTGTACCGGATGGCGCGGTCGAGCCCGGTGAGCGTCCGGGAGACCTCGGTGGTGTACCGGATGATCTCCGCAAGGGGCACCGACCGCGGATCGATCTCGAACTGGGCGGCGATGATCTCCTGTCGGACATCGATGGGGGCGAAGGCAGTGTTCGTGAGGCTCTTGCCCAGGCCGGCTATTTGCCGTTTCAGTGCGGTCTTCTGAGACGCGTTCGCACCCGCGCGTGCGGTGGCATGGCCGAGTCCTTCCCGCACGATCTCCGGAAGCTTCGCCAGCTCCCCCGCCCCCAGCTGCCGGCCGTAGTAGCCGGCGGCAACGATCTTGCCGCCGGCTACGACCCGGATACCGAGGCCTACCGTGGCGTCCCGGCCGCCTTGCTTCGATTGCCCGTTCTCGGCAGTCGCGTGCTGTCCCTCTCTCACGGCGAGACGCAGGTCGGCATACACGAGGCCCCGGAACGCCTTTCGGGCACGGCGCATGGAGATGGCAATGTCGGCCTTGACCTTGTCGAGGATCTCGACCGTAATGGCTGCGGCCATGCGTCCTCCTGTCCCTCTGACCGGCCACTCAGGATTGCCCGATGGTCACCAGGTCCTCGATGGCGTCACAGATGATCGGGCCGATCCCGATCACCTCCTCGAGCTCTTCCACGAACTGGAATCGGCGGCGGCGTTCCTGAGGCAGGCCTACGATAGCCCGGCAGAACGATGTTGTCAAAGGCCTCGCCAGGCGCTCTCCATCCCGATCCAGGGAGGCGCTTGGGTTACACCGGTGGAGTCATGTGGGCTCTCCGTTGGGTCGGACCGGGACGAGTCCCTCCTGTTCGATGAAGGGCTTGAATTTCTTGTAGAGGTCGAGGAGCTTGGCCTTGTAATATTCAACATTCTCATCCGGCCGCTCTGGGTCCCACTGGGAGGCCAGCTTGGCCGCCTCGTGGACCTTGACTTTGACCCCCTGCCCCGCGACGTAGTACGAGATCTGATCACCCGGCTGATAGGGCCGCGCCGACTTCAGGGCGAGTTCATAGGGAGCGGCGGGGTTTCGTTGCTTGCGCTTCACCTTCTGCTGGTAACTCTCCAGAGACTCCTGCAAGGTCTCGGTCTTCATGAACATCTGGATGGGGAAGCGGTGGGCCTCGAAGTCCTTGAGGTAGCGGTTGGTCAACTCCTTCACCCTGTCCCGCTCTCCCTGCAGGAGCAAAAGCATCATCTCCTCCATCCACTGCCGCTGGAATAGCTCGAGCCCGCGGGATCTGAGCCCCGAGCCCTTGATAATGAGCTTTCCCTGCTCGTCCAGCAGGGCATAGTTTTTCATCTTGTAGCTGAACATGGATCGGTACCGGCCGGCGAGCTCGAGGTGAATCCCTTCCGGCAGCGTGCCCGCCAGCTCATCGAGCAGTTGACTCTCCGCGTCCGGTCGCATCCCATCCGGGAGGGTGAAGTAGAGGCCATCGGTGTCGACCTCAATGATCCGGCACCCGCGACCCTCCAACCAGTCCACGATTGACCTGATCAGATCCCGGCCGATGCTGGTGACCCGATTCGCCTGCGCGAAATCGTTGAAGTGGCCCATGTCAAAGCCCAGGTAGCCGTAGAAGGAGTTGATCAGGATCTTGAAGGTGGACTGCAGGGCCTCGAGATAGACCCGCTCCTCCTCGCGGGCCGCCTCGCGCGCCCGCCGCTTGGCATCGACCCGGAACTCGCGCAGGTCCTGCAAGAGCCTGGGAAAGATCCCCAGGGTGTCCTTGGCTGGGAAACAGCGGGAGTGCAGCATGATCGAAGGGTACAGCGAGGTCACATCGCAGTGGAGGATGTGCCTGGCCACCCCCTGGTACCGGATATCGGTGTACCCCCCAACGACCTCGGTCCCCGCGGAGGGCGCCGGGATCGCATGCCGCTGGCGGAGGTATTCCCGAATGAGCAGGGCATCGATCTTGGTCGCGTTGCCCCGCAGGATGGCGTTCTGGTAACTCAAGGGAAAGATCTGCGCCTGTACGAAATAGCTCGGGGCGAGGAGGGCGGCAATGGCCCGGGTCTCCTGGACGTCGTCTCGGGCGTATGCGATGAGGGTCGCCGGATCGTGGTCGAAGGTCCAGCTGATCCTCTCCGGCGGGATGATGGTGCGCTCGGGTGCGGCCAGGTCAAAGTGTCGGGCCACGTCCTTGAGGCCATAGCTTTCGAGATTGCGGGCCCCGACGTCGTAGTGTTGGGCCAAGATCCACGTGTCCACGATGTGCCGGCCGAAGATCTCGTACTTCCGATAGGTGATGGCCCGCTCGGCGATCTGCATCCGAGAGGCGTGGCCCTTCAGCGGGCTGCCCTCCCGCCCCAAGGGGAGCTGGACTCCGTACCGTTCGGCCCGCGCCTCGATGTACTCCAAGTCGAAGCGAAAGAAATTGTGCCCTTCGATGACGTCCGGGTCCCGCTCGCGAATCAGACGGACCATCTCGCGGAGCATCTCCGGCTCGGTCATTTCTCTGCCGGACAGGACCGTCTCCCAGCCGGTCGAGTCGCTTAGGGCAATCGCGATGATCCGGTCCTCCTCCCGGGACGGATTGGGAAATTCGAACCCTGCCCGGCAGTAGACCTCGATGTCCATCTGCAGACGCGCCAGATCATGAAAGTGCATCCCGAGGAAGTGGGTCTGTCCCGACAGGAGGAGGTACTGTTGGATCGGATCGCTCACATAGAAGTACGGAGCATCGGGGGCGGTGGCGGTCTTTCCCGAGACCCGCTGGAGGTGCTCCCTGGCCTTGGTGAGTTCCGCCAGAGATGGGAAGCGGGCGAGGTATCGAAGGAAGGCTTCGCCCTGGAGGGCCTCGATCTCGGCGTCCCCCCGGAAGTTGGTCAGGAGTCGGGTATCGGCGAGGAGGAGGAAGGGGGTGAAGGAGGAGAGGGTTGACGTGATCTCCCCGTTTTTCTTGGCAAAGACCCGAACCTGATCCTGACCCGCTATCTCAAAGGCGATGAGGCAGGGGGTAGGGTCGTGACCAAAGAGGACCGTGTTCGTGTCAAGGGTCACATCGAGAGACTCATCCGAGGCGACGACGACGGAACGCGTTCTTGGCCTCAGGCGATTATAGCACCCCGGGGTTTATCGTTGACATCGATTTTTTCTTTGGATAGCCTCGGGCCTACCTCACCACGTCGGCGAAGGACGAAGCAGGAGCGGCCGGGCACAGAGTGTACGGAGTCGGGAGGATCGCTCAGATTGGCTGTAGAGAAAGGACGGCCCGAGAGGCGACAGTATTCCCGGTTCTTGGTCGGGGGCAGAGCCAAGGGCCGAGTGACCGCCGTCTATGAGGCGTCACTGTTGGACCTCAGCCTCGGGGGGGCGCTCATTGAGCATGTCCATATCGTCCGCCCCGGCACCACTTCGTATCTCATCCTCAGGATGAAGGGGCGCGACGTCAACCTGCGGTGCCAAATAATCCGGTCGATAGTCCACCGGGTTCAGGTAGAGTCCGATGGGGAGCGCGCGTTGGTCTACCAGACCGGACTGCAGTTTGTGGACCGCTCGGACGCAACAATGCAGATGATCAGTGACTACATTCTGTCAACGATGGAGGCCATCGACCCACCGCTTACCGCGCCATAACCACAGGGGAGGACACGGCGCCCACCGAAGCGTCGGGCGAGGCTTCTTCACCATCGTTTGCTTTCCATCGCTTGGATGAAAGAAGCCCTTCGAATGGTGGCCCCGGGCATGCTCCGACCGGACATCGAGGCCTACCTTCACCGCTTCATTCCGGACCGGGATACCATCCTCGCGGAGATGGAGCAGCTCGCCGAGGCGCGTCACTTCCCCATCGTCGGCCCTGTTGTGGGACGCCTCCTGGCGCAGCTCGCCCAGCTCGTCGGGGCAGAGCGCGTCCTGGAGATGGGGGCGGGCTTTGGCTACTCGGCCTACTGGATTGCGCGGGTGCTTCCGCCCGACGGCCGCCTCCTCGCCATTGAGCGCTCTGCTGAGAATGCCCGATTGGCGAGGGAGTGGCTCGGACGGGCGCGCCTCGACCATAAGGTGGAGTTTATCGTGGGCGACGCTTTGCAGGTGGTCCATGGAGTGCCCGGACCCTTCGACCTGATCTTCGTGGATGTGGACAAGGAACAATACCCGAGATCCCTTCCCCTGACCCTTCCCCGCCTCAGGCCGGGAGGGCTCCTCATCACCGACAATATCCTCTGGAGCGGACGGGTCGTGGCTCCGCATCCTCCCGAGGCCAGCACCCGGGGCATTCAGGAGTACACCCGGCTTCTCTACGAGAACCCCGACCTCTACACGACGATCCTGCCTGTGCGGGATGGTCTCGCGCTCAGCCTCAAACTCCATGGCCGATGACCGACGACCGATGTCCGACCACCGCCTGGAGACCGGGGACAGGAGACCGGAGACTCTGGTCTCAAGACTCCAGTCTCTGGTCTTCGGGTCCATGAACCATGAACCATGAACCCTGAACCGTGAACTGTCTGATGGAGATTCCGATTTTCCCCTTACCGAACGTCTTCTTCTTTCCGCACACCCTCTTGCCGCTCCACATCTTTGAGCCGCGGTACCGACAGATGCTCGCCGACTGTCTTGCCGGCGATCGGCGGTTGGCTGTGGTCCTCTTGCGGCCGGGGTGGGAGGCGGAGTACTACGGCCGCCCGGCGGTGTATTCTGTGGCGGGGACCGGAGAGATCGTGGCGTCGGAGAGGCTCCCCGACGGGCGCTCCAATATCCTGCTCAAGGGACTCGGGCGGATCATGATTGAAGGCGAGGTGCCCTCACCCAAGCCATATCGCATCGCACGGGCCTCGTGGCTTGACGAGGTCTATCCGTCCGGAGGCGAGGCAGAGCTCACGTCCCACGTGGATCATCTGCGCCGCCTCTGCGGCGACCTGTTGGGTACATTGCCCGAGCCGGTTCCCGCGCTTCTCGAGATCTTGACCCAGCGGGATGCGCCTAGCGTGTTTGTGGATCGGGTGAGCAGCCTGGTAGTCAATGAGGTGGAAGCACGGCAGCGCCTGCTCGAGCTCAGCGATGTTCAGCAGCGGATTGCGGAAGTGATCGCGGTCCTTGAGACGCTCGTTGGGCGGATCAAACAGGGCAGCCTGCGGGCGCGCGCCCGCTGGAACTGAATCGCTTTGTCACACTGACGCGGGTGGAGTGGTGATGGAGAAAGGTTGCCTCCAGCTTACGACGAAAGGCTATCAAGGGCAGACCGTACCCTACGAGGCGCCCTTCATCGCGTTCCCCACGATGTCCGGCAGGCTCATCATCCAGGCGCCCGGGACGTCGGAGGTCAAGGAGGGTGTCGGGAATCGCTACGTGCACCTCGGTGAGTTCCTGCACGCCCGCGGCATCGCGACACTGGTGAGCTTCAACCCGCCCTGGCCGGATGGCCAGTTCGACCACCCGGACGAACCATACTCCTACCGGGGGGCCAGCTGGAACCGCATCTATGTGGAAGGCATGGCCCATCTGGTGGAGCACTGCCTCGCGCAGGGGGAAGCGCTGTGCGGCGTAAGCCAGCCCGAGGTGTACCTGGCCGGCTTTTCCTCAGGGGGATCGGTGGTCGTGACCGTGGCCCCCTTCTTCGCGGCGGTCAAGAAGATCCTGCTGATCTCCACGTACGACAGCGTCGGCGTGGGGTCCATGGGCTCGTTCTTCTTGAGCGGCCTCCGGAGCTACACGGGAGAGGTGTACGTGGCCTATGGGGAGGAAGATGCGCCGGCGGCCATGCTCGCCATGACCCTGCCGGCGCTGGCCCGCAGCGCCAGGGCGGTCCACGCGCGTGCGGTGCCGAACTGCGGACACAGCTTCTCAGGGGAAACGAACGGCAGGGCTCTCAGCAAGGCGTACCTGTGGGCCTTCGCCGGAGACGACACATTCCCGTCGCCGGACGGCGGCATCCCCCTGTACGCTCCCTAGTGCCGTTCCAGCTATTTGTATCCACGCCTTTGCCACACATGCCCACCGCCGGTGCAACAACGGGTCGCTGATCACATGAGGGTCAGCACGTTGGACCCCAGGAGGGACGAGCGATTTTGCCTCTCAAGGAGACCCGCCTCGGTGTATGATAAGCGGGTGCGCAGCGACCCGGAGCGTCCCCGGGAAAGGCGATTGGTTGCACAGGAGGGGCAGGCGATGACACGAGTGAGCGATTACGGCATCACGGTCCT
>Ga0209868_1000058_pt1 | contig 13417 bp, 15 predicted proteins | sample GWRWN3_40_50_FD_187217 | JGI IMG/M metagenome (GOLD analysis project Ga0209868, IMG submission 187217) | Riverbed sediment microbial communities from areas with no vegetation in Columbia River, Washington, USA - GW-RW N3_40_50 (SPAdes)... | ecosystem: Environmental > Aquatic > Freshwater > River...
GGAAGGACATAATAAAGACCGTGAATATTACCCCAGCGCTAACTAGGAAAGTAGCTGCTCCGACCAAGCTATACAAAAATCCTCCCAATATTAACCCGATGATGCTTGCTAGGCCTCCAAAACTACCTGCAACACCTTGTACTGATCCTTGAAAAGCTGTCCCTGCACGGTTTGCCAATATGGACATAAATGATGGCCACATAAGACCATTACCAACTGCAAATAAAATTACAGCCGCATATATAGTGATAATATTATTGAATACAAATAAAACAAAATTAGTACCTAAAATTATGCTACCAATTATAACTAGTTTTTCCTCTGAGAATTTTTTTAACGCCTTGCGTAAGACAGGACCTTGGATGAGAACCATTACTCCACTTAAGACCGCATAAAATATTCCTAACTGTGTTATTGACCACTTTAGATCATTAGCGGCATGAATCGGAAATGAAGCATAGTATACATTAAATCCAAGAAATATCAAAAAATATAATACAAGCAAATATGGAATATGTTCCAACTTAAAGACATCTCGAAATTTGAGTTTCTTGGAATTTTCATTATCGTAACAGTCTTTGCACTCCTGTGCAAATACTTTTCTTATGCTACCTTCTTCTGGTACCAGAATTTGAGGAGAAGTGGGCATAGATTCTTTTAATCTAAAAACAATTACAATTAGAGTAATTAATGACAGAAGCAAAGCAGCCAAAACTGGTAATATCACACCGTAGATCGTTCCTCCCAATATTCCAGCTATAGCAGGACCTAAAATAAAACCTAGGTTAGCTGATATAGCCATTTTTCCAAAGTTTCTACTCCGAGTTTCATCCGATGATATATCGGCAAGATATGCATTAGCGACAGAAATATTTCCTCCTGTAATTCCGTCGATAGCTCGGGCAAAGAATAATACAAGGAGAGGGAGACTTATAACAATACTTCCGAAAAGAACAGTATCAAGAGTAAGTTTTTCCACTGGTAAAAATAGTGCAATAAGGAAAAAAATCCAACCAATTAGAGTTCCAAAATTACTTAATAGAAGAATTTTTTTCCTACCATAAACATCAGACCATTTTCCTAAAATTGGAGCACCGATAAGCTGGAAAGCAGAATAAGTTGCACCTAGTACACCATAAACTATAGCACTTCCGCCAAAATCCCTAACTAAAAAGACAAGAAAAGGTAAGACGATACTAAATCCTAGGGTACCTATAAAATTAACCAACAATATAGGAAATACTTGACTATGTCTTTCTATACCTACCATTAGTAAGAGAACATATGATCGAATTTAAAATTTCTTTGATCTCAGTAAGATGGAAGTAACAACAAAGCTAATTTAGAAATTATTAGACATAATGGGGTTAAAACATGAGATTGCTCATAAAAACAAAAATATTTAGGCAATTTTATGAAAATAACCAGACAGTTAAATCTAAAAGAATGAATTAACAACTATTAAATATTCTTGGAGCTAATAATGTGAAGTGAAGTGAACAATAAAGTTGCGGATTCATGTGATCACATGGATAAAGTGAATCAAAGAATCAATGCAAATACAAAAGGATGTGAAGAATGTGAAAAAATCGGATCTGACTGGGTGCATTTGCGTCTTTGCTTGACGTGTGGTCATGTAGGATGTTGTGACTCTTCTGTAAATAAACACGGGACAAAGCATTTTAAATCAACAGCTCACCCAATCATAAGATCTTTTGAACCTGGAGAAAAATGGAAATGGTGTTATGTTGATGAACTTTTTATCAGGTAACAAAAGTATTACTTTTTCGAAGAAACCAAAACAAGCGGTCTTTGCATGAAATCAAATAAAAATAATGATAAAACTGATGTTAATGATCAAGTGAAGGCGAAGATTCTGCCACTAGTAAATGGTCCATATTACTTGATAAACGACATGGAACCTAAGATTGTTGACAATCTTCAGAACTCAAAAGGTGAGCCCCTTTCAACTACACGCGGAATAGCATTATGTAGATGCGGAGCATCGAAAAATAAACCATTTTGTGATGGAACACACGGAACAATCGGATTTTTAAGTCTAAACAAAACTCTGAACGAGAATGATAATGAGAAAAGAATTAAAGACAAAAGACGGAACTATTTTGGAAAGGAAATTACGATACATGATAATAGGAAGATTTGTTCCCACGCTGCTGAATGTGTAGACAATTTGCCATCGGTTTTCAAGCTTAATGAAAGGCCATGGATTGATCCTGATAGTGCTAGAATACAAGAAGTAATTAATACAATTAGAAAGTGTCCTTCTGGTGCCCTCAGCTATTCTATTGGTGATACTGAATATAGGGATCCGGAAGAAAAAAGAAATCCAATGGTTACAGTTTCTAAAAACGGACCCTATCATATTACTGGAGGAATAGAACTTCTTGGAGAGGGGGTAGAGTTTGGTGAAGGAGCATCAATGGAGCATTATACTCTCTGTCGTTGTGGTGCTTCAGAGAATAAGCCATTTTGCGATGGGGCACATAGAAATATAAATTTCGAGAATGGATAGAGCAAAAATTTCTACATGTAATCAGTAGGATTGTGTTTTATAAACATAAGTAAGAAGCGTCGTGAGTATCTTAATTTAGAACCTAATGACGTGTTTAACTCGCCGACATTGAACTTGTGGATCCATTGGCGCCCTTATTCCTAGATCCATTGATACTTTAGACCCGTCTGAAAAATCAGATTCCTGTCACCGTGACCGCCGTAATGCATCTGTTACTTATTTATAACTAAACATGGGCCAATACCAGCAAGTATGAATCTGATTCTTGACAAGAATTCATTTCAAAATATGTGAAGTGTTTAGGGACTAGTACTAGTATTAAATACATGTTTAGTTTGTTAGGCTAAGATTTATGACCAAATACTGTATAGAGGATCAACTTAATATCTGACTTTCACGAAATATTTCAATGACAAAACTGTATTGCCATATTTGCAAAGAAGGTGGACGTGAATGCATAGAGGTATCAGAACGTTCTGAACTGCTGTTTGTGAAATCACACCTAAGATGCCATACTTGTGGTAGACCACTGGTGGGATAGCTTAGATTGCTTACCCACCTAAACCTTCTTTGTTTAAATTAACATCCTTATTCATTTGATTTTTGATTCATACTATTTCTTAGCATCAAAGCAACCAATGCTGTACCAACAAAAGTCGCAGACAAATATAACCACAAATCTGCCAAAAAACCTGATAACAACGCTGGAGCTGAAGAACGAGCAGGATTCATGGATGCACCAGAGATAAATGCAAAAAAGAAAATATCTAATCCAATAATCCCACCTATTGCAATGCCACTAAAGCCTCTTAATCCTTTTGTAAGAACAACTGCATATATGACCGCCATTAGAAGTGCTGATGCCAGAACTTCTATCCCAAATATCACAGGAAGTGAAAAGTTATAGTTTGGAGCATTAGCCCCTAGATTAGCTTCTGTTCCAATTACATATTTCACAAAGACACTTGCAAGTAAAGCACCTATTATTTCGGCACTAAAGTAACATACAAGTAAATTTTTTCGTACATGTTTGGTAATTAAGTATCCAATTGTGACAGCCGGATTAAAATGAGCCATCGATATTTTACTAAAGAGATAAACACCTATTGTAACTCCAACAAAAGGAGCAAAAGCAATGAAAGGAGTTCCTAGTGTTCCACCAAGTTTTGTGTCAAGAACAACAGACCCTGCGGCAAACACTACTACTATAAAGGTGCCGATAAGCTCAGCAAAAAATTTCTTTTGAGTGGTTGTTAACTTACTGGTTAGTCGTAAGACCTGCAACAAGCTCTTTTACTCTCTGGTCAATTTCATCTCTTAACTCCGTGACTTTTTCAACGGATTTACCTTTAGGATCTTCCAAATTCCAATCTAAAAGTTTTGGTAAAAATAATGTTGGACATGATTCTTTCACCATGCAACCCATATTCACGGTTTTGAAAGAGTTTTGCATCATATCCTCTGTAATTTCCTTAGATTTTTGATTGCTAATGTCAATACCAACTTCCTTCATGACCTCAATTACGACAGGATTAATTTGTGATGCTGGCTTTGTTCCAGCACTAATAGCTCTGTAGCCTTCTGGAGCATTTTTGTTAAAAAAGCCTTCAGCCATCTGACTTCTACCGGCATTCTCTACGCACACAAAAAGAATTGTCTTTTCTGATTTAAGTTTGGACTTTCCAAATGATAATTTCATTTTGTTATCGCCCCAACAATTATACTTGTTATTTTCCTTCCATCAGTTTTATCTTCACTTAGATAGGTATGTTCATTTAAAACTTTCACATCTTGAAATCCTGCTTGCTTAATGCTGCCAATATAATTATCTTTAGTCAATGCTCCATCAATGCAACTACACCAATCGTCAGCATTGATTGATTCCCCATGTACTTCTTTGCTTGTAACTAAATCAGAAATAATGATTCTTCCTTGGCCATCTTTCTTTAAAATTCTGTACACCTCCTTGAAGGTACTTAACTTATCCGTAGTGAGGTTGATAACACAATTGCTTATGACAGCATCAACTGAATTACTTTCAATAGGGATATTGTTTTCAATGTCTCCTTTCCTAAACTCAACATTTGTTATTTTATTATCATTAGCTGCCGATATGGCCTTCTTCAGCATATCATCTGTAAAATCAATCCCAATTACTTTACCTTTTTGCATAACCTGTTTGGATGCTAAGAAAACATCTATTCCAGCGCCAGAGCCCAAATCTACTACAGTTTCTCCTTCTTTCAGATTAGCAAAGTTAAGAGGAGCTCCACAACCAAGTCCAAGAATAGAGGAATCTGGTATTGATTCTAATGCTATGTCATTATAACCAATAACAAGTGATGAATTTTTGGGATCAGAATCTGTTGTATTACAGCATTCCTGAGGCGCACAACAGCAATTTGAATTACCATTTAATGCAATATTACGATACCTTTCTCTGATTTTCGCTTTCAAAATGTTTTGTTTCATTGCTATATAGTTTACTACGGAAACTATTTAAGTTGTGAAGGAGACTTTAGTAAACTAGGTGACACATTGGAAACAAAAGGACAAACAGTAAAGCAATTACCGATGTATAACAATGAATGTAGTTTTGCGGGTTATAACGCAGCAAATCTAATGAAAGAAACGGCCAAAATTAGGAAATTAATTACTAAAAGAGGAACAATAGAGATGTTAATACCTCTTTGTTGCTCTACAGACCCAGTCAGACATAGAGAATTTAGAAAGTTACTTAAAGGCTTTAGTAGTAAGACCCTAGCTCGCAGACTAAAAGAATTAGAAAAAGGAGGAATATTAGAAAGGCAAGCATACAACGAGATACCTCCCAGAGTAGAATATAGACTCACTTCAAAAGGTCAAGAATTAGTAGAATCTATCATTACATTATTGCAATGGATGAGAAAGTGGTCGAAATCTTAGTAATAACTTGAATTGAAATAATTTATCAGGCCAAAAAATTGAGTCAAAAATAGTTTACTATAAAGTAGCTATGTGGATGGGCTCTCATTACCCTAAAAGAAAAACTTAACTTCGTAATCGGTATTATTGGTTTTTTTGCTTTTAATCCTTGTTTGTGTCATACGTTGAACAGAATATGTAATCCCATGATCCACTTTCAGATGACTTAAAAACGCCACTCCATTGTTAACTGTATCTTTAACTATCAAATTTCTTCCACATTCGCTGCATCGAATTATATGCTCATCTATTGAAGCCATATTTGGAATAATTTTACTATATCCTTACTAATATAGATAATCGTAATGATATGCATATCTCTCAAATTTTGAATGACCGACCGTACAAGATATATGACGTGTCGAAGACCCATATCTTCAAATCTTGGTTTGTTTGACATTCTAATGTTACATTCTTTTATTCATAAGTTGAAATTAAATTTAGGATTAAAAGCTTTATTTAATATTACTGATCCTATAATTAGTAGCGTCTTGCAATTTCAATATTAAATAGAACGTAGAAAATTGTAACTAATGTTAGCATAGGATGGAATATGGACACTCAGTGTGTCAGTACAGCGCGATCCTATAAATTCTCAAAATAGTCTACCTTATCAGATTTTTTTGTAAAGATTTGTTAAGTCATTTCAACTTACACTCTTTATTTGTAAACACCTTGCACTTGTCACTATGCCGCCACTGACCATTATTAAAATATTCCAAATGTCTAACATTGTCTCTGTTTGTAACGATGCGCTCATGACCATTCTTGGCAGATGTTGACTTTGACATCATTTCGATTCTTTTTCTCATAATAAACAATTATTATTTGGAAAGCATTCCATAAAAACCTTAGTATCAATCCTCAATCGTGTCTTAATTCGTGCTTTAATTTTAGTAATTATTTTCCAATCCTGCACAAAAATCCGTAATAGCAAATTTTCTATAAAATGATATTTAAAATAGAAATATTATTAAATGTTAGTATCAAATATGTTGATTGTGATATCAATTACAACATTAATGGCTACTAGAGGTTGAAACTTATGAATATAAGTTATTCAAATTTACTTCTCTTTAATTCCTGGTATTGGCAGTTAATGAAGCAAACCTGAATTACTATTGAAAATAGGAATTAAAGACCTTTTTTAATATTACTAATACAAGTATCACAGTATTTTTCAACGACTGTTACATTATCTCCAACCTCAAAGCATGCTATCTGTGTTGCTACATTTGCACACATTACGCAGAATTTACTTTTTTGCTTGGGCTGAGCAGTAAAGGACTTCACATACTGCAAGGTTTTCAACTAGGCCAACTTCCTGATAATGTAGTTGAAACAAATATAGACATTTTTGTTCTTGGTCGAGCGTGCAAATACACGATTTGTTTCAATATTTATCATAGCATTTACTAGTATCATCCTCTTAAGAACGTATTGATAGTATAATTTCTGCGTCTTTTATTCTGGAAATCACTAGAAATAATGTGTATATTTCATAACCATTTCTTCATCATACTCTATTAGTAAAGAGATATCTTGTCCTTTGGAAGATCTAATCATTTCCAACTATAGGACTTTAATGCAATTATAAAAGGGCGTGCTCTAGCTACCTTGGATACCATTTGCAACCTATACAGAATAGTATCCAAGTCCACAATCTTCACAAATGGGGTTTAAGGCCTTGGTATCAGCACTACCAATACAGCAAAGTTGTCCAGTCCTTCCAATATGATCCAAAGAGAGTATTGCCCATGGTGGACACTGGACAGGAATTGTGCCAGTCCACCCCAATTGCCTCTCATCAATGACAGTTGCTTCTCACTGTTTATCAGGAACTGTGGATATCTCCTTCAAATATGTACAAGCTCATCCACAATTCTGTTGCGTAATTCCCCGAATTCTAACCACAGAGGATCCCCTTCGATAAGGGGATTGTGAAACTGGAAACCTATTTTGTTAACTATTCCTTTCCATTCTTCTGTTAAACTTCGACATACACTCCGTTGGGTCCACTATCTTACGCCTTTTATATCCTGATAAACATACGGAAGATGGAACCAGAAGATTACTAAAGTCGTCCGAGAAGCGAGGGTTGAGTCGGTGAGGTTATTTGGCCCAATAACGTAACAGCAGGAATCCATGAAAGTAAGAGTATATTTCTGCAAGGAACCTGATATTCAATCTGTCATTGCAAGGAGGAATAAAATCAGTAGACAGGCACTAGATACTGTCTATAATTTAGTATGGGAATGTGAATTTAAGAATATTGTCAACGTGGGTAAGATTTGGCTTAAATTTAATGAAAAGGGGAAAAGTCCATTTGGAATAGCATTAAGAAAAAAAAGAAGTCACGACAAAATAGCTAGTGGAGATATTATTCAAGTAGCTACTGATTTTTATATGGTACAGGAGGTTGGTGCGAGGAAAATACAGGTAAATGATTAATTAATTACTTAAAACATGTAAATTCAAAATTGATCTCAAATTTGATTAACAAACCACTGAGGAACATGAGATTATTTTATTCTTTATTGGCAATGATGATTTAACACATGTCAATATTAAGAAAGTTATAAAATTAATTTTTAAAGCAATCTTGCTAAAGCAGGACAATTGAATTTATTTTAAATGTGATGCTAATTGATAGGCTTCAAATTCATCCCTTACTCTTTGACAAAGTGCATTTATAGTAACAGGTTTCTGAATAGATGAATCTATAATACCTTCCTTCATATATCTCTGGAATAGTTCATCTTCTTCAAAATCATAAGCACTCATCAATGTCGTTCTTACATTAGGATTAGAACCCTTTACCTTTTTTAGTAGGTCCAAACCATTAAGACCTGGCATTCTTAGATCAGAAATAACCAGTGCGTAAGTGTGTTTATTTTCTGCAAAGTGTTCTAAAGCAATCACAGGATCGTTGAAAGTAGCAACTAAAATCCCATCGATGTTCCCACATAGCGCATCATGAAAGAGCTCAGTAATATCTAGCTCGTCATCCACAATACTAACAATTCTATAGTTAGTAGATAATTAACGCCACACCTCGATGACTTTCATCGCCACCACTCCTCAATTAGGGCATTTACCTGAACAATAATGCAATTTAAAGTCTATCTTATTGCCCGGATGCAATAAAAGTTAAAAAAACTGTGATCTTGGATCATTTGTAAACATTGATTTAATGAAATGGTATTCAAACTAATACGTAACCTGACACTAAAAATCAAATGCTTGAATAAAAATTGTAGAACTACATATTTGTTGCCTATTTCTCGATAGTGGATAGTGTATTCAGCCTCTCTTTCCGAGAGTGTTAATCTTGTACCTGTATTCAAGTCGACCTTTGCTATAGGGCTGGAAACTACATTGCATAGAGAAAATAAAATCGATAGAAAAAACTGCAAAAACTAGTTATACTATCCCAAAAACAGCAAAATCTAGAAATTTTTAGAAAGGCATAAAGCTAAGTTCATTCTCACTATATGGCATAAAATGAATATAACTGTCTATATAGAGTCGACATCAATCGCTTTTCAAAATCTGAATTATTTTAACGTCGTATTAGTAAGATTGGGCGTGTTGAGCTGAAAATCTATGAATGAAGTCGATTCTCCAGCTTTTTTAGAAATTCCCGCTTCCTTAGTGGAACAGATGTTACAGAAAACTAACGAAATCGGAGGTATACTTCAAAGCTCACTTCGTGACATTAATAATAAAAGAGAGAAATTCCGCTTGCAACTTAAGCAAATAGGATTACTAGATAATGATATTAAATTTAGAAATATTAGGCCATTAGTCTCATGCGGAATAGATGGTGCTTATGCAATAGATCGTCTCTTAGGAACCGATTTACTATTTGCGGCTGCTGTAGGGGTAGAAGGTATTAGTGAATTACAAAAGGGAAACCTGAATGCCTCCAATCATGACGTGTTTGTTAACCCAGAAAAACATAATCCTGAAAACATGATTGCAGCCAGAGCTATTATGATAGAAATGGAAATCAAATTAGCAGCAAATGCCCAATATGATATAGTATATCTTGACGGGTCACTTACGACGGCGTTAATCCATATGTACAAAGCCATCAATTTTATAGAAAATATTAATACCAAGTCTTCTGACAAAATCAAGGAAGATTTCAAAGATTTTTTAATTTCGTACAAGAAAATTTTGGAATATGATGATACTGACAAATATTATCTCGGGTTACCAAAGTATACATCAAGGAATGATATAGGCAAAAATCTTCATTGGCCTGAAAATTATGATGATAGAGCAATTCTTACTTTGATACTGGATCCTGGAGAATTTACGCGTCCAAAATTATTTACAAGCGAAGAAGGATGGCATATAAGATTGCCATATGAGGACGAAGAACTGAGAATTTTGATGCAGCAAGTAATTTTAGGAATAAAGAACCTATGTGTGATTTACTACAAACCGCACCTCTGGTGTCCTGCATTAAGAATTGAGATGCCATCCGCAGTAGCTCGTGATGAAATCAAATTAAATACTGTTTTAAATAATGTAAAGAATCAATGTCAAACTCCGTCTATAATGGAACCCTTCCCACTTTATATGGCTGATAGAATAGCCAAACATATGGCACCCGCCATTCCAGCATATAAACAAATCATAATGAAGCAAATGACTCAGCTAGATGATCATAATGAAAAAGATATATTTTTTCTGATGCACTCTTACAGAACTGAAGGTGGATAATAAATTTGGAAATAAGTTTGGAAAATACTATTGATAAAAAGATTAATTATTTGCTAAAAAATAGTTCCGTTTTAGGAACAATTGGATCCCCTTCTTCTACAATTGAACTTGCTTTAGATGTACTGGAATCTTCTGTCACAAGACAACTTGTAGGGGAATTGGCTATTTTCAAATATTTACAGGATTCCAAAAATCATTATGCAATCGGTCAAATAATAGAAATAGCTTTAAAGAACTTTTTATTAGAGGATCCTACAATAAAATCCGTAGCAAGAAAAAGAGGATCAGTCAGTCCAATTAGTGGTATACAGGATGTGCATGTTGGAAAGTTACTTTGTAGCGCTATATTTACTTCTTCTGAGGATTTAGTTGAACCGAGTTTACTAGGAACTGTACCACCCACTGGAACGTATGTTTATCAAGTAAATGACAATATTTTAAGCACTATTTTAGAAAAGCAAAAGAACAGTTTGTTCTATTTGGGTAACAGTTATGGATCCAAAACTAAATTGCCAATGTGGTTTAAGCATTTTGATTATGGGGAAAACGGTGCTGGTGAAGCCTATCATTTAGGCATTTTCGGAATAACTGGATCTGGAAAATCTACACTGGCTAAAATGATTCTTACAGCATATTCTAAATATCCGAACATGGGATTATTGGTACTGGACCCTGCCGGAGAATTTTCAAAAAGTTTTACAAATGATTATAACAATAACTCAAACTACAATTCTAATTTCAATATAAAAAAAATATTGAATTCTCTAAATAAAGAAGTCCAAACAATAAACGTTAGAAATCTTGTTTTAGATAGATGGACATTGTTTGAAGAAATTCTGTTACAATCACAATTCTTCCATCAGTTAACAATTAACGGTGCAAATAGGAGATATGCAATAGACGCATTGATACCTAAACTTAGAAACAAGACGTCATTAACTAAATTGATAAAAAGAGAGTCCTTTGACCTTTTCATAAATGAATTACGTAATGAAGAAGTTCAGATTCTCATATTTTCGACCCCAGAGCCAAGAAAGAGACTAAATAACCTTGTTTCTAGCTTGGATCAAAAAAATTTAGATACTTTGTACTCTCAGTTTTGGACTCCAATTTGCAGTCTGTTTGAAGAAAGACATGATGCAATAACGATCGATGGTCTTTTAGAGAAATTTTCTTGGAAATTAAAACCACTTATTGTAATAGATCTTTCAGAACAAACTGCTCATAAAATGCAGCTGAAATACTGGAATGAAACTATTCAATCATTAATACTTAAGCGATTACTTGGGGGATTGGTGCGTCTAGGAGAAAGAACCTGGCAGAAAAATACTTCCTTAAATACACTGGTTGTTCTGGATGAAGCTCACAGATATGCAAGGAAAGATGAATTCATGGATTCCAATCTTGAACAATTGAGGATAACTTTGCTAGATGCAGTAAGGACCACGAGAAAGTATGGATTAGGCTGGTTGTTTATTAGTACATCACTATCTAGTATCCACAGGGATATTCTACAGCAATTAAGAATCATTTTCTTCGGATTCGGGCTTTCACTAGGTAATGATTTAATCACACTTAGGGAACTAGTGTCAGATGAAAAAGCTATTGATCTGTATAGAACATTTACGGATCCGGCAAGCTCTTTTAATACAAAAACCCGAAAATATTCGTTCATGACTCAAGGACCAGTTTCGCCATTATCATTTTCAGGATCTCCATTTTTCTTTAATGCTTTTAGTCCGTACGTGTTCATAAAGGAAAATAATTTAGACATACGTAGATGATATCCAATGCTCCTCCATTTCACAATGTCATAAACTAACAACAGTAACATTGGAGTAAGAGCAGATTTACATATTCATTCCGTGCGGCATGACGGGTCTCTTAGCCAATTCCGATTTATCTTCACTAAGACTCTCATTTTCCTTATCTTGTGCCATTATCATTTTATCTTCAGTATTGTTTTGATTATTCATAACCATCGTACTGTCATGTAGTACAATTAAACCGAGACTACTTAATATCCCTAATATTATCAAAACAATCCCAACAGATCTTGCAATCCATATCCCTTTTGTCCAGATCTTTTCCGCAAAAATTATTATTGCAAACAGGCCCATCCATGCAAGATTCATCCATCCCAGAGCCACCATAATTAGAAAATAAGGCCAGCAGCATCCAAGGCAATAGAGTCCATGATATATTCCCATTTTAATTGCCCCTACTATTCCATTTTTCCATCTTCTCATAAAGAAACTCAGTGGGGATTCGCAGTATCCTATGCATTTGTTCTTTAGTGGAGTAAACTGATAGATACCAGAAATAATCAGAATGGCTCCGAAAATTAGCCCGAGAATATTGTTTTCATTGAACCGAGCAAGACTATTCATAGGAACAGACCAGCCTAACAATAGGCATATCCCTGTTAAAGTCCAAACTACAAGATACATTCCAATAAAGAGTATGACTTTAAAAAAATGGGAGGATTTTGGTTGTATAATTACTTCGCTTGACTCAGATTGTCTATTGGTAACGAGCTTATTGTAAAGTAGTACCATTGGTACTATAGCTGGAAACATCATTGCAGCCATCCCAGCCGTCCAACTTGCAGTAAATAATGCTATTAATATTGGATTATACGTATTCATAATGTTCATCATATCTGGCTGATATGAAGATAATAGCCAGGAAATACCTGCAGTTGAGAGAAGTGAAACTAGGATGATTTTTTGCAGCATGATCATAGTTTATCAAAATAAGATGATAGAAAAATTGGATACTGACTTTTTCAATTGACTTATGATCGAATGAGAGCTTTTAAGGACCATAATCAAATTTAGAATAGAAACCATTCTTACCAGTGCTGTCCCATTCAAATCCATGATCCTTGTAAAAATATTTGGTAGAGCGGGCTATTACATGGTCATACCCCGGTACCATAGAAAAGGAAGGATTTACAACTAAGCTATCCTTGTTCGGATCATTTCCCTTGAATGCCTCTATTTCTAAGGTTAAGTATTCTGGGATATGCAGCCAACGGCGCTTTCCCTCCATTCCAAATGTTATCGGAGCAGATTTTATTCCAACCATCTCTCCGATAAGTTTCGCTGCTACAGCAAAAAAACCACCGGATTGGCCTGAAAATATTTTTGATAGGGCATCACTTTGTTCTTGACTTGCATTTTT
>Ga0209868_1000062_pt1 | contig 12752 bp, 9 predicted proteins | sample GWRWN3_40_50_FD_187217 | JGI IMG/M metagenome (GOLD analysis project Ga0209868, IMG submission 187217) | Riverbed sediment microbial communities from areas with no vegetation in Columbia River, Washington, USA - GW-RW N3_40_50 (SPAdes)... | ecosystem: Environmental > Aquatic > Freshwater > River...
CTCCCCTGATTAAAAAGATAGAGATCATCCTCGGAGAGCCGAGTGACGTCATGCACAACCGACCGGGGCTGTGCCTCTGCCTGAGGCTGTCCCGTCGGCCCTCTCCCGTCGGCCATCGTGCCCCTATCCTCTCCGACCAAGATCGCCTTCCTCCCTTACGCCACGTCGCAGACCGAGTTGAAGCCTCCATGGGGGTTTGGCACCCTGTTCGGGTTGAGCGGGTCTTCCCTCCAGCCCCCGTCAACAACGAACATGTACTCGTACCGGCCAGGCTTGAGCCGGAGGCTCACCCTCCACGTGCCATCCTTCCCCTTCTTGAGCGAGTGGGCATGGGGGTCCCAATTGTTGAAGTCCCCCGCAACGGTGACGGTATTCGCTTTTGTAACCGTCCACCGAAAGGTGACCGGTTGGGCCTTCGACTGGACGGGCTTCTTCGAAGCCGGGACCCTCGCGGATTTTTTCCGCGAGCCTTCTTGAGTTCCCATCATCCTTCCCCCCTGGGCGCCTTCGCGCTTCAAACTCCTCCTCTGCGAGCTCGTCATCCCCTGCCGCAGATCGTTGACGCCGCATAGCGGGTCGACCACCGCCGGCATCTCGCGAAACGCCCCAAGGCTGTGGCGGGTCTTGCGTTGCCAGTTGAGCCGTTCTTCACGGGTGCCGGGGACGTTCTGGGGCTCTCTCTCGAGCCACAGATCCTCCAGGTTCACCAAGACTACTCGGGCCGGGCTCGCGCTCAAGAAGCGCAGGCACGCCTGGAGGAGGGGTGCCAAGCCCGGTGAATCCCCCGTGAGCCATCCCTGACGCTCGAGGAAGCGCTCGAGGGTGGGCCGAAGTGACCGCCGGTTTTCCTGCTCGATCCGCGCGCCGGCTGGATCCAGGAGCCCTAGCCGGAGCCGGTCCACGATGTCCAGTCCCTCCCAGTACGCGGCGAAGGGGGGCATATCGTGCGTGTTGAGGCTCGCCACCGAATCGTGAGAAACGGCTCGAAGGACCTGGCCTGGGCCGGGAGCCAACTCGTACTGCGTTACATACATCCGGTGCAGATTGTGTCGCGCCATGGCCGAATTTACATACGCGGGAACGGTCCCCAGGTTCTCACCGACCACCGACGCCCGGTGCCTGTGGGATTCGAGACACACGATGGCGTAAAGCTCCTCGGCAGGATAGCGCACATACACCCCGTCGCGCGCCTCCAGCCCCTTCGGGATCCAGAAGAGGCGATGAAGCCCCATCACATGATCGATCCGAAGGAGGGTGGTGTGCTGGAGTTGATGTCGGAGGTAGGCGATAACGTACCGGTAGCCCTGCTCCCGGATCGCCTCAGGATGGAGCGGCGGAAAGCCCCAATCCTGCCCCTGGGTGAAGACGACATCCGGAGGGGCACCCCCGGACACGCCCAGGACAAACGCCTCCCGTTCCCGCCAGACGTCGTAGCTATGCGGATGGACCCCGAGGGGAAGATCGAGATAGAGGTTCACGCCCGCACGCGTTGAATGCTCCGAGAGGCCCCGGATCTGCTCATGGGCCACCCACTGGACGTAGAGGTGGTAGCGCCGGGCCCGCTCGTCATAATCTCCCTCCGTGAGGACGCCGTCACAGAGGGGCCGAGACCACGACGGCCAGGGGGCGCGCTGCCGCTCGCCCGTGGCCCGGAAGCGGGCGTAGTCCTCGACCTCAGGATGGGCCGCGACGAACCGCCGAAAATCGGCCGACCGTCCGGACGCATCGAGAAAGAACGAGCGTGCGAGCTCCTCGAGCACCAGGCGTTTCACCGCCATCTGACGGCGGTAGTCCACCACGGGCGAGGCGCGCAATGCCTCGAGCTCCCGCTGAACTCCGCCTGACGCCAAGAGGGCCTGGGCGGGTGGGCAGTCCTTCAGTTCCGGAATTCGCGCCACGTCCAGATAAAACTCGTTCCAGAAGAGGCGGCTGGCCGGGGTGTACGGACTCGGATCGCAGGGCTCGTCCAGGAACGACGCGAGGAGCGGTAGCGTCGCCACCACGCTCCCCCCCAGACCGGCCACCCACTCCACCAAGTCCTCAAGATCGGTAAAATCGCCACCCCCCCAACTCCGCCCGGAGTGAAGGGCATACAGGGGAAGGAAGACGCCCCAGAGGCTTCTCGCGGAGTCTTCATGAGAGGCGTACGCCCGCAGGGGGCCAGAGATGATCATGGAATTGAAAAGCCTCCCATGGGTTTCCAGCGTCAACCGATGGTATCCCCAGGGCAGCCGATGAGGAAGGGGAAGCCTCTTACCCACATAGCGCTTGCCCTCCACTTCGACAGACCCTACCAACGCCAACCGAGCCGAGTGCACGGCCCACTTCTCGACGTCTCCGGACTCGAGCCGGAGGTGGCACGCCACGGGGCCTCTCGCCTGATCGGCGGGCAGGCGAAGTTCGAGGGCGGCAGGCCCTCCCTCCCAGGCCACGGTGACCGGCTCTACCCCGCGCTTCCACAGGCTCTCCCGGCGCTCCCGGAGGGCCGCTGCAGCGTCGTGAAAAGACTCGAGGGGTGCTCCCAGCGCCCTGAGCACCAGCCGAAGGGCTTCCGGTGAGGCCGGTCTCCGATGACGGGCGACGTCGTCGTACGCCGTCTGCACCCCGTACAGGCGGGCGAGCGCACGGAGGGGCGCCCCGTGCGGGGATGCCGCCCGCCTCATCCCTCACCCTCCAGCAATTCCAGGATGCCCTGGATGGGGATCCGCACCCAGTCCGGCCGGTTGTTCAACTCGTAGGCCAGCTCATACACGGCCTTCTCCAGGAGGAAGGCATCGAGGAGCACCTGGAGCTCCCCCCGGTTCCGGGGGATAAGTGGCGTCCCGCCTGCGACGGCGAGGTATGCCTTGAGGAAGACGGCGGAGACCCAAAGGGTCCAGAGCCGACCCCACACCTCCAGGCCGGCGATGGCCTCGGGGCGCGAATGGATGAGCCCGGTCGCCGCCTGCTCCACCAGGGCGACACGGGTCGCATAGCGGAACGAACGGAGCATTCCGGCCACGTCCCTGAGGGCCGAGCGTTTCAGCCTGCGCTCACTCAGGGGTCGCGCCGGCTCCCCTTCGAAGTCGATGATGACGAAATCCTTCCCCGTGTAGAGGACCTGCCCGAGATGATAGTCGCCGTGGCCGCGGATGCGCATCGCGGTGATCTTACGGTCGCGGATCTGCCGGAAGCGCTTGCGGATCTCCCCGTCGAGATCGAGGACCCTCTTGGCCTCCGCCTGGAGGCCCCTGGGCATGTCCTTCAGGCGTTGACGGAGGAGTTGGAACGCCCGGTCGGTCGCGCCGAGCAGCGCGTGATAGAGGGATTGCCGGTAAAAGTCGGTCATAGGTTCGGGGGCGAAGGCCGCGTCCTCCGATTCTTGAGAGAGGGCCACGTGGAGTTCAGCGGTCCGGCGACCCAAGAGCTCGGCCGATGCCAGGTAGGGACCGGTGATCTCTCGAAGCAGCGGGGGCGGGTCCTGCTCGCAGAGGCTGAGGAGCGGTTCTTTCGGCAGGGTCGCCACCTGCATCTCGGAAGAGGCCAAGGCCCGCTCGAAGTATCCCCCGAGGGCGTCCAGGGTGTACCGCCACGCGTCGCCCTGGTTCGGGATAAAGGCCTCCAGGACCGCGACCGTGATCGGTTCGCTCCGGCCCCGCCGGTATTCCAGGGCGCCCGCCACGGGCGGGATATGGGCGAACGCGGCCCGCTCGGTCAGAAACCGCCCGATCTCCAGGTCGGGGTTGATGCCCTGATCGAGACGCCGGAACACTTTCAAAACCAGTCGGTCGCCGTACACGACCGACGTGTTGCTCTGCTCCGCCTTCATGATCGCCGGTTCGAGCCGGGTCTCCGCCGGCCCCCGTATTCTCCGGAACGCCTGCGTCGGCGACGCCAGCAGCTCCCCGAACGCCCCCTTCAGGTGACGGCGCCGCGCGACGGCCTCCAGGAGCGCCAGGCAGAAGCCCTTGTCCCACAACGCGTCGAAGAGGATCCCGTCTTCGTGCCGGCCGTCCTTGGTCAATCGGAGACGGGCAATGGCCGCGTGAGGGCCGAGTTCCTGCGCCGCCGTTTCCCCCGCCCCATAGGTGAGGGGGAGGGCGTACAGCTCCGGCTCTCCCTCGGTATATCGGATTTCGACCATAGCGAGCACGGCGCCCCGGGGCGCTGAGGGGACGGCGATGGTGTCGAAAACCTTCGCGGTCTTCACCTGGCGGGCCTTGCCGCCGAACCACCGGCTCGCCTGGAGGTATGCGGGCAGGATCTCCTCCAGAGTGATCTTCGCCTCCTCTCGAAAGACCGCCTCCCAGGAGTTGCTCACCGCGAGGATCGGCAGCCTCGCCTCCCCGGGTGCGGCCGCCACGGGCCCCTCGACGCGCAGCCGCTCGAGCGCGAACCAGTAAAAGGTGTGGGGGCCCAGGGTGAAGAAATAGGGTTGCTCCCCGATGCGCGGGAACTCCGTCCGGCCAAAAATCTCGACGGGGACCATCCCCTTGAAGGCCGACAGGTCCAGCTCCACGCAGTGGGTGAAACGCGACAGGTTGGCCAAGACCAGGATGCACTCCTCCCGGTAGCGTCGGAGAAAGGCCAACACCTTGCGGTTCTCCGGATGCAGGAACTCGAGGCTGCCGTGCCCAAAGGCCTTATAGCGCTTCCGGAGGGCAATCAGGCGCTTCATCCACCAGAGGCGCGAGTGGGGGTTGGTCTGCTGGGCCTCCACGTTGACCGCCTCGTAGTGATATTCAGGGTCGATGATGATCGGCAGGTACAGCCGTTGGGGGTTGGCCCGGGAGAATCCGGCGTTCCGGTCGGCGCTCCACTGCATCGGCGTCCGGACCCCGTTCCGGTCGCCCAGGTAGATGTTATCCCCCATGCCGATCTCATCCCCGTAGTAGATGACCGGCGTCCCCGGCAGGGAGAGGAGGAGGCCGTTCATCAGCTCGATCCTTCTATGATGATTGCCGAGGAGCGGCGCCAGTCGCCGGCGGATGCCCAGGTTGATCCGGGCTTGCGGATCCTGCGCGTAGACCCGGTACATGTAGTCCCGGTCCTCATCGGTCACCATCTCCAGCGTGAGCTCGTCGTGGTTCCTGAGGAAGAGCGCCCACTGGCATGGCTCGGGGATGGGGGGGGTCTCGTGGAGGATCTCGACGATGGGGAAACGATCCTCCGTGCGGATCGCCATAAAGAGGCGCGGCATCACCGGGAAGTGAAAGGCCATGTGGCATTCGTCCCCGTCGCCGAAGTACGCCACGGCGTCCTCGGGCCACTGATTCGCCTCGGCCAGCAGCGTGCGGTCCTGGAACTTCTCGTCCACCGAGCGCCGGACCTTTTTCAGGAAGGCGTGTGTCTCGGGCAGGTTCTCGCAGCTCGTCCCGTCCCGCTCGTAGAGATAGGGCACGGCGTCCAGCCGAAGCCCGTCCACCCCCATCCCGAGCCAGAAATCCAGCACGTGCAGGATGGCGCGCCGGACCGAGGGGCTCTCATAGTTGAGGTCTGGCTGGTGCGAATAGAACCGATGCCAGTAATACGCCCGCGCCACGGGATCCCAGGCCCAGTTGGAGGTTTCGAAGTCCTTGAAGATAAGGCGTGCATCTTTATACTTCTCCGGTGTCTCGCTCCACACGTAGAAGTCGCGCAAGCGGCTTCCCGGCTTGTCCCGGCGGGCCTTCTGAAACCACGGGTGCCGGTCCGAGGTGTGATTCAGGACCAGCTCGGTGATCACGCGGAGGTTCCGTCGGTGGGCCTCCCGGAGAAAGACCTGGAAGTCGTGGAGGGTTCCGTAGGCGGGGTGAACGTCCGTGTAGTCGGCGATGTCGTAGCCGTCGTCCTTTAAGGGCGACGGGTAGAACGGCAGAAGCCAGATGGCCGTGACCCCCAGATCCTGGATATAGTCTAGCTTTTCGGTCAGCCCACGAAAGTCCCCCACCCCATCCCCGTCACTGTCGTAGAAGGCCCGGACGTGGACTTCGTAGATAATCGCATCCTTGTACCAGAGGGGATCCCCCTTCATCGCGGACGCGTTCTTCGCCTGACGCATCGGGCGCCTACCCCCCCTCCTTCTCCTGTCCTGCGGCTGCCCCTCCGTTCCGCGGGCCGGTCCCAGGCGTGCCTCTTTCCTTTGACGAGGCCCCGGGGAGCGTACCCGCCTCTAGGTCCTTCGCCAGGCTGCTGATCTGGTCCCGGACCTTCACGTCCAGATGCTCAAGCCCTGCCTTGATCTCGTCCAATTTGGCCCCCACCGCCTCGCTGACAGGGCCAGGTGTATTGCTGACTGCGGTGAGTGCGCCCTTCGCGGCCGCGATCTTTTGTATCGCCCTCCCGAAGTTTCTCTGTTCCACTTCGGCCTGCGCTGCGGCCAGAGAGCCCAGCAGTTCCTCAAACCCTATGTTCAACTTCGCCCGCGCCAGCGCCCGCTCCAGCTGGGACTTCTGTGCCTCCAAGACCTTCTTCTCCATCGAGGTGAGCTGCTCCTTTTGACCTGCCACGAGCTCTTCTAGCTCCTGGACCTTCTTGTCCCGGATGAAATACCCCAACCCAAATCCTGCTACCGTTGCGGCGAAAACAACCACGATCCCGATGGTGACGTTGCGCAACGTCTTGCTCAATCCTCCTCGTTCTTCAGCACTACCCATGCTTTTACCTCCGGCGTGAAAGGCACTCGGCCTCGTCCGGGACTGGGGTGATCAGGCGTCTACCCTCTTCGTTCCTGCCTCTCCTCTTCCGGAACCGAGGGCGAGCGGGGCCCGCCCGATCCCCTCACGACCCCCTCCAGTCGGTCCAACGCATCGGCGGTCTTCGTCCGAAGCGCCTCCGTGGCAGGACCCACGGCCTTCACCTGACTGCGGAGATCCTCGAGACCGCCTGTGCGGATATAGGCGAGGACCGCGATCACCAAGGCGAGCACAGCGATAATGAGGGACACGATCTCCATGGTCACTCCTCCCTGTCCATCCTTCTTAGAGCGGGTGAATAGTCATCGGGATCAGATCTCTCAGGCTTTCGAGCGAACGGACCACCGTAGGGGAATGCAAGACCGAAGGAGGCGGAGCCTGACTGGCCTGGTGGGCGAAAGAGGGTTCGAACCTCTGACCCCCTGCTTGTAAGGCAGGTGCTCTCCCGCTGAGCTATTCGCCCACAGTCGCCCCCGAAGACCGCATAGGATCCCCAGCTTCGCAATATGACCCCTCTCTACCCCCCCCGTGGCCTGGAGAGAACGCAGACCGAAGGGGGATCCTTAGCGGTCCGGCCTGTAGGGCCAGGGCACCTTCGGCTCTTCCCGAGGGATAACCACGATCCCGCTTTCCGTCACGAAATACCGCTTCCGGTCGTCCTCCGGATTGTAGCCGATCTCGGTCCCCGGCGGCACGTAGACGTTCTTGTCGATGATGGCTCGGCGGATCCGGCAGCCCCGCCCGATCTCCACCCGGCTCATGATCACCGAATCCTCGATGAGACAATAGCTGTGTATCCGGACGTTCGGACTGATGACAGAACCGCGGACCAGGCTCCCGCTGATGAGGGTCCCCTCTCCCACGATGGAGTTAAGGGCCATTCCCTGGCGCCCCGCCTCGTCGAAGACGAACTTCGCGGGTGGACCGCCGTAGCTGACGGTCCGGATGGGCCAGCTTCGGTTGTAGAGGTTGAAGGACGGATCGACAGCCCGGAGATCCATGCTCGCCTCGTAGTAGGCATCAAGAGTCCCGATGTCGCGCCAGTAGCTCAGCTCCTCGCCTTTGAGGGGAGTCGGGATCCGGTTCTTCCTGAAATCATAGGCGTAGACCCTCCGTCCCTCCTTCACGAGGGCGGGCAGGATATCGCGGCCGAAATCGTGGGTGCTCACTGTCTTCTGCGCGTCGTCGTAGAGGGCCTTGACGACCGCCTCAGTGTCGAACAGGTAGTTGCCCATCGAGACGAGGGCGTGCCCTGGCTCTTCCGGAATCGGCTTCGGGTGGACCGGCTTTTCCTCGAAGCCCTGGATCCGCCACATAGCATCCACCTCGAGCACCCCGAAGCTCGAGGCCTCCTCGATCTTTACTGGGACCACCGACACGGTCGCCTCTGCGCCCTTCTCCCGGTGGTGCTCCACCATCTGGTGGATATTCATCTTGTAGATATGATCAGCCCCGAAGACGGCAACCATTTCAGGATCGGCCCGCTGGATCAGGTAGAGGTTCTGGTAGACGGCATCGGCCGTCCCCTGGTACCAGTCATCCCCCATCTGCATCTGGGCCGGGACGGGGACGACGAAGTGGTCTGCGAGGGCGCCCGAAAAGTCCCAGCCCTCCCGAAGATGCTCCATGAGCGATTGGGCTTTGAACTGAGTCAGGACGTAGATCGAGTAAATGCCGGAGTTGATGAAGTTCGACAGGACAAAGTCGATGATCCGATACTTGCCGCCAAAAGGAACCGCCGGCTTTGCCCGGTCCTTGGTCAAGGGATGCAGCCGTTCCCCTCGGCCTCCGGCCAGGATCACCGCCAGGACTTCCATCGCTGACCCCCCCTATTTCAAACCTTATGCCGAGGGTCAGGGGCGAGTCAAGGCGGAAAAGCAAAAATCGAGCCATGGCGGGCTCCGCCATCGCGCCGGGGGCCTCACAAGAGACGTACCCCCGCCGCGAGGAACCCAGCCAGGTGTGCATCTCTAACGCAAGAAAGACAGCTACGGGGCGTTAGGGAGGCGGGCCAGTATCCTTGAATGTCACATACCTAGGGACCCTTCGACCTAAGATCCGGGAGGGGGAGCGGAACGATTGTCACCCGCCTCCGGCGTGAGGGTGAGGCAGAGCCACTCGCCATCGGATTGGCGGGTGAGCACGCGAAGCCCCGAAGCCTTGACGGAAGCCTTAACCGTTCCCTCTTCCTCAATCAAAATCCCTGAGATGACCAGGCGGGCCTGCGGGGCCACCAAGACTTTGAGGGTATTCAAGACTGGGCAGAGAGTCCTCGTGTCGAGGTTGGCCATGAGCAAGTCGAATGGCATCCCGGGCCTGAGGGCTTCGACCCCCCCGTGAAGGACCTGGACACGGTCCCTGGTATGGTTCAGAGCGAGGTTTTTCATTGCACCTGCGCAGGCTTCCGGATCGGTGTCGACGGCGACCACGCGTTCGGCTCCGAGCACGCCTGCCGCTATGGCGAGGATTCCGGTACCGGTCCCGACGTCGAGCACCCGGGGGCCCGCATCGCCTCGCCACTGGTCCAGAAAAGCCTCGAGCGCTTCGAGGCACATGCGGGTCGTGGCGTGGTGGCCGGTCCCGAAGCTCATCCCGGGATCGATCCGGACTGCAAGTCGATCCTCCGGGAAGCGGCCGGTCTCCCAGGGAGGGGCGATCACCAGACGCCTACCGATCACGAGGGGCCTGAAGTGCTGCTTCCAGCTCTTCCCCCAGTCCTCACTCGGGATCGTGCGGACCTCGATATGCCCGTCACCCCAGGCAAGGCCGAGTGCCTCGAGCTCCCTCTGGTAATCCGCAAGCCGGACGACAACCTGTGTGATCGGTGAGGCCGGGGGGAAGCTTGCTCGAATCAGGATCCCGGCACGTCCCTCGCACGGATCTTCGGTGACGAGGCCAAGCGCCCCTTCGCTGAAGAGGAAATCGGCGAGCGCCTCGGCGGTCTCGGTCGTACCCACGACGCCCACCTCGATGTAGCCCTCCCCCACCCTTTGCCTCCGCGAGACTCTACGCCTCACCTGAAACGATGTCCATCTGATGCCGCCCACCGTCCCGCAGGATCGTCAAGGTAAAGCGCGAGCCCGGAGACCAGCCGGTCAAAAGCCGGTGAATGTCGTCCACACTGGCGACGCCCTTGCCATTCACCGCGACGATCAAATCTCCCTCGCGGAGCCCGGCCCGGTGCGCCGGCCCGTGCTCTTCCACCGAAACCACTTCGACAGCCGAAGTCGCCGAAGACTCAACAGAGCGTTGGATGCGCCGGCTGATCGGTCGGGCCTGCCCCCCAATGCCCAGGTAGGCCCGCCGGACCTTGCCGTGCGTGACCAATTCGCCCACCACCCACCGCGCCGTGCTCATCGGGACGGCGAAACTGATGCCCTGAGCCATGAAGATTATCGCTGTGTTGATGCCGATCACGAGGCCGCGGCTGTCTACCAGCGGCCCACCCGAGTTCCCTGGATTGAGCGGCACATCGGTCTGAATCACGTTCTCGATCAGCCGGCCGGACTGGCTGCGGAGCGCCCGTCCGAGCGCGGAGATGACCCCGGTCGAGACGGTGCTTTGAAATCCGAGCGGATTCCCGATGGCGATGACCAGCTGGCCCACGCGTAGAGAGCTCGAATCGCCCAGCTCGGCGGTCGGCAGGCCTGTCGCTCCCGCGCGGACGACGGCGAGGTCCGTGGCCGGATCACCCCCGACGATCTGTGCCGGAAACATTCGCCCATCCGTGAGGCTCACCTCGACATCCTGCGCCCCCTCGACCACGTGGTTGTTCGTGAGGATGAACCCGTCCGGAGCGATGATGACCCCGGACCCCGCCCCCTCCTGCCGCACGCGAGGTCCCTGCGCACGCTTCCTGACTCCGATGCCCACCACCGCCGGGCCCACCTTTTCCGCGACGCCGACGACGGCACGAGAATAGGCGTCGAGCAGGTCCTCGTCCTGATCCGAACGGGCCAGCCCGTGCGGTTGTCCGTTCCCCCCTCGCTCCACATCTCCGCCAGCCACAAGTTTCACCAGGCTATATGCTTCAGTCATGGTGTGATCCTCCCCCCTTCACCGTCTCAGTGCCTTGGCCGAGGTGACGATCACGGCCTGCATCCAGTTTACCATCTTTTATTTCATGCGCCTCCTCCCCGCCTTACGCCGCCTTGAGCAGAAAGGTCAGCTTGTCCGCGAGGACCTGCTTCGGCACCATGCCGATCACCCGATCCACAACCTGACCGTCTTTGAAAAGGAGCAGGGTTGGGATGGAGCGGATGTCGTATTGCGCCGCGACCTGGGGATTGCGATCAACGTCCACCTTGGCCACTCTGGCGAGGCCCTCAAAATCCACCGCCAGCTCTTCGATCACCGGGGCGATCATCCGACACGGCCCGCACCAACTTGCCCAAAAATCCACCAGCACCGGCTGGGAACTTTGGAGGACTTCGCTCTCGAAGGTCACGTCAGTTACCGTCACGTACTTCTTCTTGTCTGCCATCGTTGTCTCCTGATCCTCTAGTGTAAATACACCTATTATTGGCAAAAAAAAGGAACCCTCTCCCACCCCGAGGCCAGTATATCCCCCTCCCCTTAGGCCTCACCAGCAAGTCCTGCAACAAGGAGAACAACAAGGAGCCACAACGTTATCGCTGTTCCCATGTTTCGTCTCCTCTCTCCGGTGCCTCTAGTTCGGGGGAGTCTCTATGCTCTACTTCGCCTCCAGCGAGATTGTGCCATCCTCGGCGAGCGTATCTGGTTCTCCATTGGGAACGGGGCCCTGTTTCCGAACATCGACGATTTCCAGAACCCGAGCTGGCCCCTTGGCCTTCGGATTACCCAGATTGATGTCTCTGGCTATCGTGAGACCTCCAGTGGGCTCGACCCAGGTGATCTCCAGGAGTTCACCCATCAGGTTATATGTCTCCGCATAATCCACCGGGTGTCGGAATTTGGGGTCCCGGTAGAGAAACACGATCAAGCGGTCATCCACGCTGATGAGCCGCTGCAGAACAAAGCGCTCCTTCGGCGGGACCTCCATCGGGACGCGGACCTGATCTCCTCGCAGGTTGGCCACCGTCGTTTCGGACCCGGCATGCAGCGGACTGCCGCTGACGGCGAGCGTGGTGAGAATGACCAGGAGGAGTTCTCGCAGGCCTTTTCGACGAAAGAGCACTCGACGGCCGTGAAGGGCCCTGGCCTTTTCATACACCCAGCTGCTCAGAATGGCGACGCTCAAGGTGCCGTAGAGAATGATGAAGGTCAGAATGAACATTGTGTGCCACAGTTTCATCTTTCGCTCCTTTATCTTCTATTCTCTTCTAGTGTTTCCCCCTACGCCGCATCAGGCGTACGGATTTCGCGCCCCCCATTTCGCCAGATCCTTCTCGCCTCCAACACCTCCTCAGGTGGAGCGAATCGCCGCACCGTAAAACCACAAGCCGCACAGCGCTGATATACAAAGGGCCACCCGCGCTCGTCCTGGACCTCGCCGACCTGAACGGTATGCACCCCACAGCACTGACTCGGGACGGGCGGGGAGATGATCCTCGTCGGGTAGGCGTTCAGGGATTTCTTCTGCGTGCTATATTCAACGATGGTCGCCACAGATTTTTCCTCCAGGTCGTGCCCTTTCCGCACTACCCTATTAGATACGTTTCAGCGTCAAAGGTTTCATCCCCTTCCCTCTGCCTCCCGTGGGCGCCTCCTCCGCGTACCTCCTGCCTTTATGTACGATGGCGAGCGGCTGACGGATTGCCCCTGCGATACGGATCTTTCGGTGAAGCAATGCCCCACGAGGCATCACGGCACCGACCTACGTGGCACGACTGAATCTGCGGATCAGTTGGATCACTGCCTCAGGCACATCCAGGGACAGGAAGTGGCCGCCATCCTTCACAATGGTCATCGCCGCTCCCGGAATCGCTCGCTGGTTCGCAGCACGCTCTTCGGGGCGAGACCAATCGTGCTCGCCGTAGATTAACAACACCGGCACGGTAATCTTTCCGTAGTCTGCGCGCGCATCCTCCCACCCCGCCCAGTTGGCCACCAGCGACATCAGGGCTCGGTAGTGGCGTGGTCGGTTTCCGACCTCGCTCATTTCACGAAGCAGCGCGG
>Ga0209868_1000063_pt1 | contig 12566 bp, 12 predicted proteins | sample GWRWN3_40_50_FD_187217 | JGI IMG/M metagenome (GOLD analysis project Ga0209868, IMG submission 187217) | Riverbed sediment microbial communities from areas with no vegetation in Columbia River, Washington, USA - GW-RW N3_40_50 (SPAdes)... | ecosystem: Environmental > Aquatic > Freshwater > River...
TGTCGTACTCCACGGGCCGCCACGGCCAACATGGCGTCGAGCTGCTCCTTGCTGAAGGGGGATTCCTCCGCCGTGCCCTGAATCTCGACGAATCTCCCCGCTCCCGTCATCACCACGTTCATGTCCACTTCGGCGATGGCGTCCTCGGCGTAGCAGAGATCCAAGAGGACGCGCCCCTCCACGATGCCCACGCTGATGGCTGCTACAGAATCCAGCAGGGGGTCCTCCTTGACCTTGCCCTGGTCCCTCAGCAGAGCCACGCTATCCGCCAAGGCCACAAAGCCGGCGGTGACCGCAGCAGCCCGCGTCCCGCCATCGGCCTGGATCACATCACAGTCGATGACGATCGTGCGCTCTCCCAGCCGCTTGAGATCAACCACGCCTCTGAGCGATCGGCCGACGAGCCGTTGGATCTCAGAGGTGCGGCCGCTCACGCGCCCCGCCGCGACCTCCCTGGGAGTGCGCGTGGTCGTGGAGCGGGGGAGCAATCCGTACTCGGCGGTAATCCACCCCTGACCCGAGTCCTTGAGAAACTGGGGAACGCGCTCCTCCACCGAGGCGGCGCACAGGACCTTGGTCTCCCCGACTTCAATCAAGGCCGACCCCTCGGGGTACTTGAGATACCCCCGAGTGATCGTGACCGGACGCATTTCCTCATCTCTGCGGCCGCCCGCCCGCATCTATCGCACCCTCTCAAATGAGTAGCGGGGCCTGAAGGGACGCCGCGTGTCGATGTGGCCGGCCAGTGTCAAGATTTCGGACCCCTCCACGAGGAGCTTGACCCGCTCGATTTCACCGAAATTGGCGGTGAGTGTATCCACGATGGAGTAAATAGTCAGGAGCTCCCCGCCGGTCCCCCCGGGGTGTTTCGTCTGGAGATCGCGCGTGAAGTCCACGTATGCGGTCCCGCGGCCGTCAACATAGAGCTGCAGGAGCCCGACGCCGGACGGGATCGTCGGGTTGAGGTCGGTCTGGGGCCCCTTGATGAGCTCGGCCACAGCCCGCTTTGCCTCCTCCACTATCGAGGCGGCCCGGGGGATCGTCCGCTCTTCTTCCTGAAGCCTATCCGCGTTGGGGACGGCGAAGAACAGGCGGATGCGCCGAGTGGTGGCATCGACCGCGCCTCCGTCCTGAACGGGAGACCCTGGAGGTTCCGGGGCGCGCGGGGCGAGGACTCGACCCAGGAGAAACGCGAGAGTCCCCACCACAACGACGAGGAAAAGCAGGCCCAGGAGAAGCCTTCGATCCGGGAGGGGCGCCATTTCCCTCTACCTCTTGGCCTTGGCCGTCTCAACCGACCGACCGGGTGCAGGAGGGACGAGCCCCAGACGTCGCTCGTAGCGGTCCTTGAAGCGGACGATCCCCGCATAGAGAGCCTCAGCGACCCGGTCTTTGTACCCTTCGGCTTGGAGGTTCTTTTCCTCCTGCGGGTTGGAGATGAAGGCCACCTCCAAGAGGACTGCTGGCATGGCGGCCCCCATCAGGACGAAGAAGGGGGCCGACTTCACCCCTCTGTTGTCGACCTTAAGAATCTTGTCGAGCTCGTCGAGGAGGATCTGCGCCAGCTCGCTGGACTCCTTCAGATAGAGGGTGTTGGCCATGTCCCAGAGGATGGCTCTCAGGGCGTCTTCCTCTTTCGGCCTGAGTCCCCCGAGATTCACCGACAGGTTCTCCCGGATGGCGGAGGCCCGAGCGGAGCTGTCCGAGGGCTCTCGGCTCAAGAAGTAGGTTTCGAAGCCCTGAGCCTTGCTGCGATGAGCGGCGTTGACATGGATGCTGATGAAGAAATCGGCCTTGGCGCGGTTGGCAATGGCGGTCCGCTCTTCGAGCGGGACAAAGACATCCTCCGTCCGGGTCATGACCACCCGGATCCCCAACCGCTCTTGAATCAGACGGCGGAGTTTCAGCCCAATGTCTAAGACGACGTCCTTCTCCTGCAGACCATTGGGTCCGATGGCTCCCGTATCCCGCCCGCCGTGACCGGGATCGATGGTGATGGTCCTAAGACCCGTCACCGGGGGCGCGGCGGGGGCTGCCGACGGGGCGCGGGGCGACGGGCGGGCAGGCGGAGTCTCGGGCGGGGGCTGGGCGGCTGCAGCCTTGGCCCGGTAGAGATCGACGACAATCCGTTCAGGGTTATTGAGGGCAAAGGTCCGGGTCAGGCCCGCGAAGGCATCCCGGTGAATACGAAAGATCGCCTCCCCCTGCCCTTGCGTCGGCTCCACCATCTCGACGACGCCATCATTGATCCGAACGGCCTCGGAGAGCATCGGCGACAGGATGCCGCCTTCGATCCGGAGGCTGAGCTGAGCCTTATTGTCCTCCTGCAGGCGGAAATTGAGTGGTGTCAGCGCCTCAATCACCAATCGGGTATAGTCGGGATAGGCGTGGTGTCGCAGCAGGCGAAGGTTATACCGCTCCTTCCCCAGCCAGACCACGCCGCCGGACCTATTCCAGTAGACCCGTCCTTCGCCGTACCGGGCCTCGAGCGCCCGGACGAGAAACTCGATAGGAACCCAGAAGGCCCCCCGCTGTTTCACCGGAGGGGCCGTGAGGAGAAAGGTCGTATCCCCGACGACAACCCCTGGCTCGCCTTCCACCAGGCGGAAGGTCACGCCGTTCACCCGCAGTCCATCCCTCAGGACCCCTCCTCCGGTGATTTTTGCCACTTGGGCAAGGGGCACGTACTCCCGACCGCTCACCAGTTCGGTGGTTACAACCTTCCTTTGCCCTTCGTAGAGGATCTCGATCTCCCCCGGCCAGGCGAGATGAGCGAGGAGAAGGGACGCCGTCATCCCTACGAGGATCACAGATAGCTTACGCATCCGGTCCCGTCCTCTTCGGAGGCAAACCTTCATGTCCAGCATGAATAACATACATGTAAGGGCCTGTCAAGAAACTAAAATTTGGATGAGGGGACATTTCAGGATATATTGTTCGCGGTCGAGCATCACGGGGGATACGACGGTGAAAGAAGCTCCGGGGGCACGAAAGGTCAAGCTTTTCATCGCCATCCTCGCACCGGAAAGCCTTCTCGCAGCGGTCGAATCGTCCCTGAGTGCAGCCTTCGGTCCCCTCGACCTGAAGAGCGAGGTCTTCCCCTTCTCCTTCACCGATTATTACGAGACGGAAATGGGATCCGGCCTCTATCGGCGCTTCGTGGCCGCCGAGACCCTGATCGCCCAGAATACACTTCCGGAGATCAAGCATCGGACCAATCAGATCGAGGGACAGTTCAGCCCCGCCGGCGAGAGGATCCTGCGGCGCCGGATCAACGTCGACCCAGGCTATCTTACCCCGGCGAAAATCGTCCTGGCCAGCACCAAGGATTACGCCCACCGGATCTATCTAGACCAGGGGGTCTTTGGGGACCTTCATCTGAAATACGAGCAAGGGGCGTACCAGCCCCTCCCCTGGACCTATCCCGATTATCGCACCCGGGAGGCGCTCGCGTTCTTCGCCGAGCTTCGCCGGCTCTCCCTCCGGGATCGAGGCCCTTAAGATACCATTTCTCACGCTCTTGGGCGAGCGCCCCGTGGACCGGCCCCGCTTCGTGCGCCCCGGCACGCGCCTTGCAAATAATCCCTAACTACACCACATAGACGCAGCCGCTATGCTCTCTTTTCGCAAGAGTGCATTGGCTGCCGACGCCGGGGAGGCCCTGCGCCTTTGGCGCCCGGGAGGGTGCGGTAGTGCCGCGGAAGGTTCTGGTGGCCGATGACGACCGGCTCCTGGTTGGGCTCCTGCACGAGGCCCTCGAAGAGCGGGGCTATCAGGTCTTAACCGCATTCGATGGGATCGAGGCCCTTGATCAAGTCCGCAGGGAGGCACCCGACTTCCTCGTCTTGGATCTCGTCATGCCGAAGGTGGACGGGATCGAGGTCTGCCAACAGCTCAAGGGGGATCCCAGATCCCGGTCCATCCCGATCATCGTGCTCACCGGGACAGCCCCCGAGTCTTCGAAATGGCTCCGCTACGTCAGGGCCGACGCCTACGTCGCCAAGCGCAATATCGACGCGATCCTCCAAGACCTGATCCCGATCCTCCGGGCGTTCGAGGATGGAACCGCTTCTCCTGTCTGGGCCGAGCAGATCCGGGGTCTCGGAGAGATCCAGCCCCGCAGGATCGTCACCGAGCTGCTCGCCCACACCGCCCACTTCAATGCCCTCTTCCACAATCTCGGTGAAGGGATCCTCTTCCTGGACTCCTCCCATCGCATCCTCTACGCCAATCCCGCTGGCGCCGCGCTCTTTCAATGCCAGGAGCGGAACCTGGTGGGGGTGGCGCTCCCGACCATCTTGGATGGTCGAGACACCGATCCCTTACTCCTCGCCCTGAAGGCCCTGGCCCGTCAGGGGGGGTTGGCCACGGAGCGGCTCGTCTATGCGTATCGGGACAGCACCCTCCAACTCACCATCACCAATCTTCTCGGGGAAGGATGGGCCGCGGGCCAGCTCTTGGTGATTCGTGATGTCACTCCGCTCTTCCTGCGGATTCGGGAGCTCGCGGCCCTGAATGACGTCTCCGCGCTCCTCACGGCGACCCTGGACCTTGACGAGCTTCTGCGCCTCATCATGGAGCGCATCCAGACCGTGATGGGCGTGGAGGCCAGCTCGCTCTTGCTGAAGGATGACGAAACAGATGAGTTGGTCTTTCGCATCGGATCGGGCGAGCACGGGGAGGCGCTCAAGGGCCGGCGCTTGAAGGCGGGGAAGGGAATCGCCGGGTGGGTCTTCCAGCACGGGTGTCCGCTCATCGTCCCGGATGTGCGACAGGACGGCCGCTGCTATCAGGGGGTCGACTATCTCACCGGGTTCACCACCAAGTCCGCGCTCTGCGTCCCCCTCAAGATCCGTGAGAAGATGATTGGAGTCATCCAGGTGCTGAACGGCCCGACCGACCGCCCGTTCGACCAAGACGACCTCAACCTCCTCTCGGCTATCGGTGCCCATGCCGCGACCGCCATCGAGAACGCCCGCCTCTATACCCAGGTGAAGTCCCACGCCGAGGGCTTGGAGCGCAAGGTGGAAGAGCGCACCAGGGAAGTGGAGGGCGCCAATGCCCGCCTCCAAGAGGCCCTGGTGGAGGCCGAGGAGGCCTCCCGTCACAAGTCATCCTTTCTGGCGAATGTGAGCCACGAACTCCGGACCCCCTTGAACACCATCATCGGTTTTTCCGAGGTCTTGCGGGACCAGCACTTTGGCCCCCTGACGGAGAAGCAGGCGCGGCACGTGCAGAACATCCACACGGCCGGCCACCACCTCCTCCAGATCATCGATGATCTGCTCGACCTCTCCAAGGTGGAGGTGGGGCGGGTTGAGCTTCACCGGAAGCCGGTACGGATCGGCGATCTCATCGCCGAGACCGTCGTGATGATCAGGGACCAGGCCGGTAAGAACGATCTCGTCGTCGAGTCTGTCGCTGGCGAATCGCTTCCCTCTCTGTACGTCGATCCCTCCCGGGTCAGACAGATCCTCACCAACCTGTTGTCCAACGCGGTGAAATTCACACCGCCCGGCGGGCGCATCACACTCTCCGCCCGAGTGGTTCAGGGTTCAGGGTTCAGGGTTCAGCGTGAACCGAGTGTCGACCATGAACTATCAACCATGAACCATGAACACCACGGCGATTTCGTCGAAATCGCCGTGAAGGACACGGGCATCGGGATCCGGCCCGAGGATCAACCTAAGCTGTTCCAGCCCTTCATGAGACTCGAGGGGTCGTCGGGAGCGCAGTGCGAAGGAACGGGTCTGGGTCTTGTTATCACCAGGCGCCTCGTCGAGATGCACGGGGGGCGCATCTGGGTCGAATCGGAAGGTGAGGGGAAAGGCAGCACCTTCACCGTTACCCTGCCGGTGGCTGAAGAGCGAGACGGGTCTGGGACCACGACATAACCCCCCGTATCGGTTGGCATTGACATGCCGTTTAACATTTCGTGAGGTCCGCCGTCCAACAAGATGAACCGTCGGATGGTGGTCATCGCGGCGGAGACATCAGAGGAGGAAACCGAGAAATGCGAAAGTTCAGGTTTTTCATGGCCTTGGCTCTTCTGGTTGGAGGACACGCGGCCTGGGGCGTGACAGCGGCGTGGGCGCAGCAGGGACCCCCGCGGTCAACCCCGAGCGGGACGCATCCCGCAACCCCTGCCGATCCTGGGGCACCTGGCGGGGGAGCGACCCCGGCGGAGCCCGCCGTGCCGGGCAGGTTCAGTGAAGCAGACATCACCCCGGACAATGTGGCGAAGGATGCGCGGTTCGCCGAATGGGTCGCGAAGCATCCCCGGCTTGAACAGTTTCTGGAAAAGCACCCGGGACTGGCGGAGAAACTCACCGAACATCCCCGGGCGGCCGTGTTCCTGGCCAGGCATCCCCGGTGCGCCCAGCTCTTGAAGAACCATCCGGGACTCGCCCACCGGCTGGCTAATCAACCGGAGGCCGCCGAATCGCTGGCCAAGCATCCCCGCTTGGCTGAGTTCCTGAAGGATCATCCCGGGATGGCCGAACGGCTGGCCAAGCATCCCCGGGCCGCCCACTTCATGCTGAACCACCCAGGCGCGGCCAAGTTCCTCGCAGAGCACCCGCGGCTTCGCGACGAGGCCAGGGAGATCGCCAGGGATCGGAAGGAGCTCCGGCAAGACACGCGGGAGCTTAGACAGGACCGTCGGGAGTTGCGCGAGGACCGTGGCGAACTGCGCGAGGACAGACGAGAACTGCGCGAGGACGTCCGCGAAGGGGCTTCTCGCGAGGAGATCAGAGAGGACCGTGGGGAGCTTCGGGACGACGGGAGGGAGATCCGTGATGACCGGCGAGAAATACGCGGGGACCGTCGGGAGATCCGGCAGGACAGGCGCGACGTCCGGCACGACGCCGGCCAGGGTCGGCCCGCGCCGACTCCGCGCAGCCAGAGATAGCGTCGATCTCGAGTAAAGACCGTCAAAGCAGAAGCCCCGGGTCATCCGACCCGGGGCTTTTTTTGTCCCGGCAACGTCCTACTCTCGCACCCCGATAGACGGGGTCGTCCGCCGTCGGCCCGGAAGGAAGTTACTTGTAATAACCGACCGCGCAGACCTGGTCGCCGGCCTTGGTGACGTAGCTGACCTTCTGAACCGGCTCGGTCTGGCCTGGTCGCGGCCACATATAGCTGACCTCGCTGATCTTGCCCTCCGTGGCAACCTTGTACATCTCCGCGCCGAGCGGCTTACCGGCCTTGTCCTTCAGGTCCTTGAGGCTCTTGCCGGTGAGGCTCGGATGGGCGGTGAAATTACCATCGGGACCGCCGCAGAACGGATACAGATCCCGGTCCTTGAACCCCCCTTCGCCCTTGGTGAACTCGGCCAGGGCCTTGGCCTTGTTCGCCTTGAGCGCGCCCACCGCCTTCTCGAGCATGGCCTTGGCCTCGGCCGCGGTGCCATATTGGGCTTGGGCGGCGACGAGCGTCGCCACACCGGCCACGACCATGACAGAGAGCACGAAAGTAAGAACGAAGCTACGCTTTTTCACCATCGTTTACCCCCTTGTGATTGCGTTGATTCTGGCGGGTTGCCGGAGATCGTTCTTATCAAGTCGCCCAGCGATTGTCAATAGGAAAGAGTGCGTATCCAGGGTAGTCCGGCACCCACCGGAGGCGCGTCGGGCGAAGGCGGGCTTGACAACCGTGGCGATTTTGGCGAGTCTTAGCGGGCATTGTGGGGGGGTAGCCAAACTAGCGGGGCAGACGGATGAACCGTGCTCGACCTTGTGCCCTCATGGGCGTAGGTCTCGGAATCGGACTCGTGCTCGCCGTGTCCGCCTGGCCGGGTGCCGCCCCGGCGCAACAGCGAGCACGCACCATCGATACGGTGTCGGGGATGCCGCCGGTGGTGGACCCGGACAATCTGTACAGCGAGACGCAGACAGACAAGCTGAGCCCCGCCGTTGCCGGCGCGTTGCCACGGGTCTACGTGCCCAACCGTCAGTCCGGTGACGTGACCGTCATTGACCCGAACACCTTCAAGGTGGTGGATCGCTTCTCCGTGGGCCTGCACCCGCAGCACGTGGTCCCCTCCTGGGACCTCAGGACGCTCTGGGTAACGAACAATGCGGAGGGACGGGCTGACGGAAGCTTGACCCCCATCGACCCGACGACGGGCAAGCCGGGAAAAACCATCCCGGCGGACGACCCCTACAACATGTACTTCACGCCCGACGGCCGCTCGGCGATCGTGGTGGCCGAGGCGCTGAAGCGACTTGACTTCCGCGATCCGCAGACGATGGCGCTGCAGAGCTCGCTCCCGGTGCCGGGGTGCGCCGGGATCAACCACGGCGACTTCTCGACCGATGGCCGCTTCGCCATCTTTACCTGCGAGTACCAGGGAAGCCTGGTGAAGATCGACCTCGTGAACCGGAAAATCCTCGGCTATCTCCAGCTCGTGAAGGGGGGCATGCCCCAGGACATCCGCATCTCGCCCGACGGCCAGACGTTCTTCGTAGCCGACATGAAGGCCGGGGGTGTGTTCCTCATCGACGGTGAACGGTTCACCGAGGTCGGCTTCATCACGACCGGGGTCGGGGCGCACGGGCTCTACCCGAGTCGGGACGCCACGAAGCTGTACGTTGCCAACCGCGGCTCCTCCCACGTGTACGGCCCCCCGCGCGGCAAGGGGAGCGTGACCGTCATCGACTTCGTCACGCACAAGATCGCCGCAACATGGCCCATTCCCGGCGGCGGCAGCCCCGACATGGGCAACGTGAGCGCCGACGGCAAGGTGCTGTGGCTCTCTGGCCGTTACGACGACGTCGTCTACGCCATCGACACCACGACAGGCCAGGTCAGGACCATCCCGGTGGGCAAGGAGCCGCACGGCCTCACCGTCTGGCCCCAGCCTGGCCGCTACTCGCTCGGTCACACCGGGAACATGCGATAACGTCCTCCTCTCCCACCCCGTTACCAGGGCACTCAGCCACCCACCGCTAGAGGGGCGGGCACCAAACCGCCTGCATGGCGCACTCTTGGCCGTCCTGGCCAGCGCGGGCCGTCTATAGCAGACATCTATTTTGGAATAACCTGCGAGCCAAGTCCTTTTGGCATATGTCTTGCTCGTGATTGTCATGAGCCCGTTAGATTACGGTCGCAACCGGTAGAAGTGAGGTCGCGCGATGCCTTGGTGGATTTGGATTCTGATCGGCCTGGTCCTCCTGGGTGTTGAAATGGTCACGCCCGGCTTTTTCGTGTTCTTTTTCGGCGTCGCCGCCCTGGTGATCGGCGCCATGGTCGCGTTCGGCATAGGCGGGCCCGAATGGGCCCAGTGGTTGCTGTTTTCGGCGCTTTCGCTCGTCTCGTTGCTCGCGTTTCGGGGCCCCCTCGTCACGTGGATGAGATCTCAAGAGCCTGTGAGCCCCGTGGACACGCTCCAGGGCGAGGTGGCGACGCTGCTCGAGGATCTCTCCCCGGGGGCCGTCGGCAAGGCGGAGCTGCGGGGTACCGCGTGGACGGTGCAGAACGGGGACAAGCGAACGCTCACGAAGGGGCAGCGCTGCCGCGTGTATCGGGTCGAGAGCCTCACCCTCTGGATTCAGGCCGAGTAGCTCGAAAGGAGCCAGACCATGACCGAAGGCTTGATCGTCGTTCTGGTACTTACTGTCCTCGTGGTCATCGTCATCGCCAAGACGGCTGTGGTGGTGCCCCAGCAGAGCGCCTATGTGGTCGAGCGGCTGGGCAAGTACCGGACCACGCTCGGGGCCGGCTTCTACGTCCTCCTTCCGTTCTTTGACCGCATCCGTTACCGTCATTCGCTCAAGGAAATGGCCGTGGATATCCCCGAGCAGGTGTGCATCACCCGCGACAACGTGCAGGTCCATGTGGACGGGGTGCTGTACCTCAAGGTCATGAATCCCCAACGGGCCTCGTACGGTGTGGCGGATTATCTCTTCGCGATCAGTCAGCTTGCCCAGACCACGCTCCGGAGCGAGGTGGGAAAGATCGACTTGGACCGGACCTTCGAGGAGCGCACCCACATCAACACGCAGGTCGTAAACGAACTCGATAAGGCCTCGGATCCTTGGGGGATCAAGGTCCTGCGGTACGAGATCAAGAACATCAGCCCCCCCAGGGACGTTCTCGCCGCCATGGAGAAGCAGATGCGCGCGGAGCGGGAGAAGCGGGCGACCATCCTCACCTCCGAGGGAGAGCGCGACGCCGCCATCAACGCGGCCGAGGGCCAGAAACAACAGGTCATTAAGGCCTCGGAGGCCAGGAAACAGCAGCAGATCAATGAAGCGGAGGGGGCCGCGGCGGCCATCCTCGCGATCGCCAACGCAACGGCCGTAGGCATCCGGAGGGTGGCAGAATCGATCCAGTTGCCTGGAGGTCCTGAAGCGGTGCAGTTGCGTGTCGCCGAACAGTACATTACGAAGTTCGGCGAGCTGGCGAAGTCCACCAATGCCATGATCCTTCCCGCGAACGTCGCCGACATCGGGGCGATGATCGCCACGGCCATGAGCGTCATCAACCACCAACGGCCGCCGACATCCCAGTGATGGTTCTGGGGCGCGCGGCCCCTGGGGCTTCCTACGCGCTCCCAATGACAAAGAAAAGCCCGCCAGCAAAAACTGGCGGGCTTTATTTATCCCGGCAACGTCCTACTCTCCCCTTTGGTGCCAATAGAACAAATAAATCTTCTCACACATCCAGGCTGACCCTGATCGCTTCGTCCACCCGCTGCATTGTCGGCTGGCTGAGATTGCCGAGACGCTTTTAAAGACGGCCCTTTCAAACCCACATACAGCTCGCCTCTTCGCGGAGTTGTTCCCTTCATTTGAGAATCTCTCTAAATGCGGCTACATGTCGTTCGGCGGTCTCCCGATCCTCCCCCGCCATAGCTCGATATCCCTCGGCCACGGCAAGATGGCGGTCGTGGTCCACAGCGACGCGGCATGCGCCCTCAGGGTCGGCGTACTTTCCGCACACCGCCAACGCCGAATGCACCAGGTCCTCGCGCGACGGCGTGGATTCCTCGCTGATCATCCCTTCTTCTGCTAGGGCACGCTCCTCTTTGGGGTTCAGCTTCTTTGCCTCGATCAGAAGCCGGAGCCTCCGATGGCGTTCCAGTTCTTCCCTCACGGTCCTTTTTTTCCTTTTCATCGCTACCTCAGGCCTTGAGCAGGCCCAGGAACACCCGGGGCGTTACCATGCGCACGCCCTCGTAGCTTTTGAGAGCAAGCAGGTGGGCATCACCGGTGACAATGAATTGCGCGCGGCCTTCCAGCGCAGCAGCGATGTACTTGTCATCCTCGGGGTCCTCCGCCACTGCGGCGATCCGCAGACTACCCTCGACTGGCTCACCCACGAGTGCGAGCGAGGCGACCCAGAGGTCGAGGTCTTCGTCTGACGCGATCAGGTGCTTCCGCACTCGCGGGTAGGCGAGCGAGCGGCGCACCTCGGTGAGGATGGCGGGCGAGGTGACCAGGGTGAACGCGCGGTCGCGCAGGAGGCGAACAACGACTTGCCCGGGCGGCCCCTTGGGGCGGATGAGCGCACTGACGAGCACATTCGCGTCGAGGACGGCTCGGAGCACGTGCTACTTGCGTCTGCGCTTGCGGGTCCGGTGCTTGGCCTCGGTGGCGATCCGATCGGCCTCCGCTTGAGACAGCGCACCCGGCTGACGCTCGAGGACCTGGAGCAACTGCAAACGGGCCGCCCGCTCCATTTGTTCGAGTCGTTCTACGGGCACCACGGCGGCCATCGGTTTTCCCTTCCGTTCAATAATGAACTGGTCGCTGCGGAGCGCAACGCGATTCAGGATGTCGCCGAGCCGTTGGCGAATCTCGAGAGTAGAAATTTTCTCCGTCATTGCTCTCACCAACCTTTGCAACTATTATAGTTCATAGAGATGAGCCAGTCAAGGGGTGCCGCCCTCCCCTCCCACCGCGTTCCCAGGGCAGTCGGGCACCCACCGCTACTTCCCCCGCCAAATAGTCCCCGGTACTGACCCGCCGGTGACACCGGTCATGGCACTTGACGCTATTAGCGTGATACGCTAATATTTTCCGGGATGATCAAGTCCTTCCGCGATGCGGATACGGAGAGGCTTTTTCGCAGGGAGCGGCCCCGTAGGTTGACCCCCCAGATCTTTCGACCGGCATTGCGGAAGCTGCTCATGCTCGATGCAGCCGAGTCGCTTCAAGATCTGCGGGTGCCTCCGGGGAACCGGCTTGAAAAACTAAAAGGTGCTCGGGCGGGGCAACACAGCATCAGGATCAATGATCAGTGGCGGATCTGCTTCGAGTGGCGAGAGGGGCACGCGCACACGGTAGAAATCACGGATTACCATTCGTGAGGAGGACCTGATGTCGGCAAAGAGGCTGCAACCCATTCATCCGGGGGAGATTCTCCGGGAAGAGTTCCTCGAGCCGATGGGGATTAGCCAATATCGGCTCGCGAAAGACATCAGTGTGGACCCCCGACGGATCAATGCGATCATTCAGGGCAAGCGGGCGGTCACTGCCGATACCGCCCTGCGCCTGGCGAGGTACTTTGACACTTCGGAGCGCTTCTGGCTGAACCTACAGGCGCAGTACGATCTCGAGGTC
>Ga0209868_1000065_pt1 | contig 12325 bp, 13 predicted proteins | sample GWRWN3_40_50_FD_187217 | JGI IMG/M metagenome (GOLD analysis project Ga0209868, IMG submission 187217) | Riverbed sediment microbial communities from areas with no vegetation in Columbia River, Washington, USA - GW-RW N3_40_50 (SPAdes)... | ecosystem: Environmental > Aquatic > Freshwater > River...
TAAAACTGTTCAGTCATTAAATGATTCTCTAAAGCCCGCAACTATTAACAGGATCTCTGTTAGTGAACTACCTGTGTCCATGAGTCCAAGTGAAACAGACTTGAGGATAATAAAATGTTTGCTGCTATCAGGTGCTAGGACGGAAATATCTGAAATTGCGAGAAAAGTCCGCATATCCGAAAAAACCACAACAAGACGCCTCAACAGGATGAAGGACGGGAATTTATTAGAGTTTTCTATTCAATGCGATCCTGCTTCAATGATAGGATACGTTCAATTTACTATTCTAATAAGTGTTGAAAAATCTCATTATCGCAGTGTATATGAGCATATGTACATGGAATTTCAAGAGAACGTCCTTTACCATCCAAGTACAATCGATCCTGATGATCTGTTGATATTCGTACTTTTTGGTGAAAATGTATTCATGATAGATTTCATACTATCCAAGGTTGACTCCTTTGAAGGGGTTAAGAATGCAGATGTATACATACTGACTAAATGGCAATATTACGATGATTGGATAATAAGGGAGATTGACGAAAGATTATGTCAAACAGTTTTACCTAAATCAATTCAAGCGAACCGTCAATCAGACTAGTGTATTGCATCCCACCGAAACCGAATCGTTACCAGACATTAAAATCAAAGAAATCAAGATTTATTGATTTTTTTAGGAAACCCGTGAGTTTTTTCGACATTAAGAGAGTCTAAGAGGAACTATTCAATCATAAGGACATCTTTAGTAACACATAAAAATAATTATTACGATATTCTATTTTCTCTTTATCTCTGCTAATACTTGCTTACAATATTTTTTAATATCCTCTTCTTTTAAGGAACTTTCAATTCCAGTCTCTTGACTTATATAGCGAGAAAGTCTTTTAGTTGTTTCAACTACCTTGGTCTGAATTTCCTGTTCCATTTGGGCTGTTGCAAAGGTGTCCAGTAACTCTGATTGTTTTATTACAAGCTTGCGAATTGATTTCCGCAGCATTGAATCTTCAGAGACAGAAATAGCAGAGCCATAAATCCCTACTAATATCAGATAAGTAGATAGTCCAAGAAAGGATATGGCAATGATACCAAATGGTGGATATGGTAGAAGTGGCAGGCTGGATACTTGCATAGAGAGAAACAATAGAATCAAGCCAATAGAGGTGAGCTTTAGATAGTTTCTTACCCTTGGATCATTTATTTTTCGTGAGACTAAATAATACGGAATTGCGAACATTATACCACCTACAAGTTTGGTCGAGGCAAAACTGATGGTATAAATTCTAAAAAATGTGATAGGATCAAGAAAGCGATGGGAAAGGATGAAGGGTCCAAAAATAAATTCTGACTGGCTGAGGAAATATAACATTGGCAAACTCATAGCAAGCCAGAATTTTACTCTACCAATTCTACCAGAGTAACCTCTTAATGAGAAAATAGTAGCAGCCCATAAGCCAATAAATGATAAAAAGGAACTTACAGTATATGCATTATTTAGAGGAATCTGTAACGCGTGTGCATTATTGATCGCTGGTCGTGTAGAAGAAATTGTGTTCGGTCTTGATTCTAAACTTGTATTGATATATGCCAATATCACGCCGCAGTTAAGTATGATCAGTCCCATAGCAAATGCGTATGCCAGAATAAGTCTATCATGACTAATTCTAAACCATTGAATAAATCTGAAAATTAACGTTCCTAATATTAAGACTGCACTAGTACATGAAATCCAAACCACTATACTTATAAGAATTGTATGATAGGCTTGAGACATCATAATCTCTCCAATTATATAAACAAGAATTATCATCAGCAAAATTTGTGCCACTGCAATGCCTTTGTCTATATATTTGAAATATGATCTAGGTGATTCTTGATTCTGCTTACGTGGAACCATATTACGAACTAGATTTAGGTAGAGATACTGAAAAACAGCAAATATCAAAACTTCACCTATGAAGAAAAGTATGGTGTAGGGAGAGGTTTGGGTTTTGTAACCGTAAAATGGTAACCTAGTAAAAAGTAAATCTACAAACAACGTAGCGATTATGATAAGCGAAATATAGACAATAGAATTACCGTACGGATTTAGGTGTATAGCTTTCAATGATGGTGCCATGAAGTCATTCCTTTAATATTCTAAATTTACAGGTAACAAGTTTGTCATTTTCTATATTATATATACCATTTGACAAAAATTTAAAAAATTTCGCCTTTCTATTGACTAGAACACTGCGAAACATTTTAAAGGATTATCATAGAGATGATGTAAATGAAACATGATAGGAGATGCCGTTTTGCTTTATGCGTGACTTCCATAGTTGCAAGTACTGTTATAATGTTTTCCTTCTCAGCATTATCATATGGACAAGAGAACCAGTCCAAAATATTTTTACCAAGTTCATCTCCATATGGTACTAACTTCAATCAATGGATTGCGAAGTGGTGGCAATGGTATAACTCCGTGCCTAAAACTGAGAGTCCTAATTATCTGGATTATCCAAATCATATTGGTAAGGTGGATTGTGCAATACGACAAAATGCTTCCAGCCCAGTCTTCTTCCTTTTTACTCCTCTAGTAGATGAACCCTCTCCTGAAAGAACGTGTGACATTCCAAAGGATAAGGCAATCTTGATCCCAATTATAGCTGGAGAATCTGATCTTGGAGACCCAGAACAGACTGATAGATCAGAACAAGGTATGATTCAAGCAGCAAAGTCTGGTAATGACTACGCAGCAATTTCGGTTAAATTGGATAATACAACGTTGAACTTCAATGAGGATCCGAAATTTAGATCTCTTTCAGGCTTCTTCAATATGACGCTGCCTGAACACAATCTTTGGGAAGAAAAAGAGAAGCCTGGAACTTATAAAGCTGTAACTGACGGATACTTCCTATTTCTGAAGCCACTATCTGAAGGAAATCATACACTTTACTATGAAGCTGCTACAAACCCACCCAATCCTAATGTCTATGCTCAGACTGTAAAATATCACTTGAACGTGAAATGAGTCAGATCGTGATTTAACGTCATGTCCAGAGATTGATTATTTTGATTAGCCCGAGTCTTCTTTTAGTGTCAATTCTGTCATTCATCCCACCGAACCCGAGTCGTTTAATATCTATTATAGAAAACTTTAAAGCTATGTTATGTTACAACTAATACGAGTTCATTCCTTGAACCACTAGAGTTACTAGAACCACCGCACTCGGACCCAGCAATTTAATCCTGATTATTAGTATCCATTTTCATTGTAGGTCTATATACTATCATCATTTTTTGTAACAGAAAACAAGATAAAGACTCGCCGGTTCCTCATAATCTTCTATAATTTTGTTAATTTCAAAGTGGTCGGGTAAAAAAAACTTTATTTGCGATTTGGTAAAAAATCTAATTTGAAAACCATTTATTTCATAAATGTTATTATCTATTCTTTTGCCTTTATTGTATTGAACATCCTTATCACTTCGAACTGAAAAATATAACAGACCGTTATTTTTTAGCACTCTTCTAGATTCGATGAAAAGAAATTTTAGTTCCTCATCTGTGAAATTCATATTATAAAACATATGTGAGTAAACCACATCGAAATATTTGTTACCAAAAGGAATTCCTCCTCTTGCATCAAAGTGTTTTAATTTTATCGAAATGTTTTTTCCTTGCACTTTTTGGAGTAAATTATCTGTTGCTATTTTAGATGAATCCAAAGCATAAACGTCTAAGCCATTTGACGCGAAAAAGACCGAGTCTCTTCCCTGACCACAACCTAATTCTAAAACTCTTTTGGCATTGTGTTTAACAAACTGCTCATAGCACAAAATTGCAAATCTACTTGGTTCATTACCGAAGAATGAAGAATCACTAGAATACACTTTATCCCAAAAAACATTCACAAGAATAAAAGCCATAGTAACAACTATTAAATTTAGTTCATTTACAGCTTTTCGGGTTCTATATATCTAAATTAAATATAAATATCACAGTGATAGTTTTTCACGGATCCATACCAGCTAGATTTCGTAAGTCAAGCTCTACTGTTACTTATTTACGTTTTGGAGCTGACCAGAATTATTACGAAGAATATTAAGAATATATTTTCGTTGCAGGATGGAAAGCAACCCATTCAAACCAATAACCTTCATCAAAGGGCAAACGTGAAAGTTGTTTTCCTTTCAGCGGTCCTTCAACCGATATTCCATCAAAATTCCACTGACTTCCAGTTTGCTTATCTGAGAAGCTATTATTAGTAAAGTTATATTGGAATATCAGGGACTGCCCGTTGACTGAAGAATCAAATACTCTTGCCATTATGGGATACAATGAAAAAAGTGCGATTGATTTATTATTCAGTTGGTCATTGATTACTTTCAATTTCTCAATATCCTGTAACTTGTAAGCTTTGTATAATCCATTTTCAAGCCCAACAACAATCTCTTTTAACCCAAGTCTGCTGTCTCTATTAGAAATCGGAAATAAAATATCTGGACTAGTATAGTAATCCCCATAAGGATCTGCGCCATAAGGTCGAGCTGATCCAGTATCTTTTGAGAGAACTTTAGATTGGGGATATAATTGCTTCCAATCTTTCCAGTATGCGACATCGAACGGTAGCTTTTGAAGTTTAATGCCTGCATATTTTCCTACTATTCCTTCTCCAAGAGCTTGACTCCAAAGTGAATTAATTGATCTGTCATACATCACAAGATTGCTATTGTAGAGCTTCCCTGATGTTCCAAATTCTAGTATAGTGTTATTTACCGTCCTACTGAAAACCTGATTGGTAAAACAAAGCGGACAGTAAGTTATAGCCACAGGAATACCGCCAACATTATCGTTAACTATTTCATGCCACACTAAGATTTGAAGCGGATATGCCCTGACATCGCCATTAATCTTTACGCCAACGACTTTATCAGAGTCTGCAAGAAACTTATTTCCGTCATCGATTGAAATGAATTTGGGTGAATCTATTGAAGGAATACCATCAGGTGGTGGTCCTCCACTAACTATCTGATCAAGAGGAACAATATGCTTTTCTTCTGCTCTTACTGATGCAACAGAAATTAGTAGTAACATTGTTCCGACCAATACCGTAATCAATACAAGAACTTCAATTTCCGAAATCCCTTTCCTAATACAAAATATAGAAAGAAAGCTCAATTACATTCAAATAAATGATTTTTTTTCTGAGCTCCAGAAATCTCAATAGTTTTTAATTTTCTTTTCAATTTGATAGCATTAAAGGCAGTGTAACCTATTACTACAAACAATCCTAAATATGAGAGTGGCTTTGAGTATTGTATCAGAATTACTGAGAATGCACTGCCAAAGATGGAAGGTAATAATGAAAGTATTAGAAGCCAACTTCCACAGCAACCTAGTGGCACTAATGAGAAAAACGAAAAAAATGAACTTAGTGTAATGCTACTGGAACTTGCTACGATACCTTCTCTTTTGCTGACGATGTTACACCCGAAGCTTTTTCCATAATCTGATATATAGATTTGGACTCCGATTGCGATAGCCAAACCAAATACTATTATTCCATTTACTTTAGTTGCTGCGGTTAAAGCTGTTAATGACGGTAGATTGGGTGTTGTAATTATTACTACTAAAAGGTATGTAATCGCAGTAATAGATCCAGCAATCAATCCTCTTTTCAATGCATTCCTTTTAACAGCAGAACTTGATTTGGTCTTCATTTCTAATCGCATTATGATGTTTTAGTAAGTGTATTACTACTTACTAGTAACTTTCCTAGCGTTGTCAGTCTAGCTGATATTTTTCCTCTATCACCTTTTTCCACTTCGACTAAACCTAAGTCTGCCAGTCCCTTTGAATCCTTTGCTCCTTGAACGTGGTAGCTTAACAGAGGTTTACCATAACCGGAGATCTGTTCTAATTGATCTAAGCTTTCTATTTCTCCACCTGCAGTATTTATTGACTTTAGAATTTTTATCTTAGCTTCCGAGATTAATTCATTATAACTTAACTTTAAGACTGGCATCAAAAGTGGCACAGTATGTGTATCGTCCATACCAAAAGCCTGTATTCCATTTATGAATGCAGCAGAAAGTGCAGCACAGCCAATCAGTTTGTCACCAGAGCTAACATTTAACAGCACTTGTTCAAATTCTTTGGCATGAAGATTCAGAATTTCGTTGACTCTTTCCATAGTGTCTCTGATAATGTTTTCTTTTGTGACAATTGTAATTGTGATGGGAATGCCAAGAACAGATTTTATTTTTTTTGCAAAATCCTCAGCTCGGTTCTTATCAGAATTAAAACAGATTAAAGCAAGTTTATGAACAGAAAAACTCCTTATACCCAAAGCTATCCCATCCTGACCATCAGAACCAAAAGTGGCAATCTGAAGCGTTTTCATATTTGCCCTGATTATAATAGAGGTTTGAACCTAATAAGACATGCCTCCAACGGTTAAAGATAGACTTTAATCGGTGAATAAAAAATAGAAATTTAGAAATTGCATAATGATATTTTAGGACTTGCTCGTGTGTTCCACTATTGTTGATTCGTCAAAGAATGGACAGTTGACCACATGTTTTCCTCCCATGGCTGGAGTAATTGTAATCATATCACTTTTTTGCATGGCTACTACATCATCAAGGTTTTCAAGAATTCTTGCTTTTGAAGGATCTTTCCACTCATTGAAAGATATTTTCCACATTGGACTATAGTTTTTGTCAGTAGGATTTGCTGCCCCTATTCCAGCCTGAAATCCCATGGGACCCGTGCCGTTTATGCCATTTTTGAATTGAAATAAATCTACTGCCACGGGTGTTCCAACTAATTTTTCATCAAATGGGACCGAAGTTACACCCATCATAGCTGCTGGCATTTCAGGTGTTGCATCAGCGACTATGTAGTATATTGTCCTGCCATCAGGACCAAATCCGCGATGGGCAACCATAGTAACCACCATCTTATTGGTATCTATCTTCAGAACCTGTGCGGGACCATATGTAGAATCATCCCTAATATTTTTGTCATCTCTGATTTTCATTTCTCCACCTTGCCATTTAATGGCTGGATGATTTACTACGATTCCCGTTTTGTTTATAGTCAAGCTCCCATTCTTTTCTGCATCCATTATCTCTTGGACAGCTTTCAACTCCTTCACTGAAGAACCGTTCTTCCATGTTACTGTATTTACCTGGAGGAGAGGACTGTATCCGGGATCACCTGGTTTTGCACTTAATACCGGTATTTGAAATCCAAATGGTCCTTTGCCCGGAACTCCATTGGTGAACGCAAAAGCCTGACTAAGAGCTGATTCAGGTGTCTGTGATAGCAATGGAGAAAAGTTGACCTTAAACCCTAGTAGTTTTGTTACTTGTTGGGCTATTTTCTCATCAGAAGCGTCTGTTGCAATAAAGAATATTTCATTTCCATTTTCATACCCTTTAGCCAGTGGAATATCTATTGGGATACTCGCCCTAGCCAACTTAAAGACAGAACCTGGTGCTACTTGTTCACCTTGTGCCATTTCTAGGTTCATTGTTAGCAAAAGTGACGCAGCAATAATTACACCTAAAATTGACGATGTTACTATCACCGATTTAAATTTCGCGGCTTGGAAATAAGATTTTGTCATCATAGAAAAGACAAAGGAAGAACTATAAATCTAAATCCTTTAATGGTTATAAAATTAATTTAATCGTTAAAGATCGACTAGTCTATCGAGCCTCATTGGATAAAGATGCGTCATGATGTTTTTTGAGTGTCAGAAATTTCTCTTAAAATCCTATTCACTCTCATGTTTTGCCTGACGTTCCTTATCGCTTTCATCATTATTGGACAGACAGCCATTCCCAAGATCATGCCTGCAGTCATATTGATCATAGCATCACCTAACATACAGTTACTCTAGTAATAATGTAAAGTAAAGGTTTTGATTCAACCCAAGTTTTTTAATAGATGTTCGAACATTCATCATAATGGCAATATGAAATGCTCAATTTGCAACTGCACGCCGGATGAATGTCAAACAAGTATTTCTGCATATCAATGCCTTAATTGCACACAGTCGGAATGTTGCTGTTGGTCATGCCTAAACTCTGACCAATAGTTTTAAGTAATTTAAGGGATCGGGTAAAGTTCATATCTTTCGCGCTTATCTGCTCATGTCTGCTCCCCAAGGGTTATCTATGACGATACGCCAAGTCCCATCTGACTGTTGCCGTAGAACGTCTGTAGCTTTTCCTCTAAGAGAAACGGCTTTACCATCAGGTCCTACCCCACTGAATGACCACTCTGAAATTACTAGAGCGATATCACGTGTGTTAAATACATTTTTAACACTTGTTTCTAATTTACCTTTCATATCAATGAATTTTTGTAGAATTTGACGTATGTTTTCTTGACCCTTGACAATTTCTCCTGACTGAGATACATAACATGCATCTGTTTCATATAAGGAGAGTAGGTAACTAAGGTTCCCTTTATTGAGTTCATCTGCAAATGAATTCAGAAAGGTTTCAGGAGCCGGATTTTTTGACATGAACCAATTTGTAATAATCGGTATTATTTTAAACTTGTTGACTCAAGTTGCGAAAAATATAAAGATTCTAAGAAATTAAATACTATGTAACAGAACCCGAATACATGCAAGGTCCGAATCCCACCGAACTCGGACCGACGAACTTATATCAAGAAAAGAATACTTTAAAGCTTAGATATCCGCAATAGAAATGAGTGAGTCTATTTTTCGAACTACTAGCGTTACTATAACGACCAGCCCCATGCTTCTAGTAGTTCTCTAATTGGGTTCAGTTATAATAAAGTTGAATAAAAAAATGAAGATACAAAAACTGAAAGATATTAGTTTCACTTGCTAGCCAATAGTATAGGCGGAGGTGACCATTGACCACTGAGAACTGACTGCTCAGGGATATACATCCTAATTGCAACGGTGAAGGAATGAATTATCAGGAACCGGAAGCCAATTAGGTTGTCTTAAAGATCGACAGGTGGTTTGATGCAGGCTACCTAATAAAAATACATTAGAATGAGAATATTGTGCCAACGCTACTTTGTAAGTACTTTTCAGGCATGGTTTCAATGATTCTATTTGCCGCTTTCCAACCTGTGCAATGGCAAGGTACTATATAGTCAGGGTCTATTTTTTGTAGCTCATTCAGTGTGGGCTCTATTGCTTCTTCATAAATTCCTCCATCAGCTGGAAGATGAAAGCCTCCAAGCACAGCATACACCTTGTCTGTTTCTGTTACTTTCTTCGCATAATTTATCGTATTTACAATTCCTGAATGACCGCAGGCTGTCAAAATTACTAATCCCTTATCTTTCACATTAACCACTATTGCTTGATCGTCTCTAACCAATGGATCTGGAATGAGCCTTGTTTCGTTACCAGATCGATTCTCTACGTACTGAAATGGAAATCCTTTCTCGAAGCTTGTCTTCCTTGGTATCTCACCTGTAACCAATAAGGAAGGAGACTCATCACTGGGAAGAAAGGTAATACCTGTCCTTTTGTGTATTAGTGCTCCTAGTTCTTTTAGATGCTCTTCATCTAAAAATGGCATCTTTGCTCTCTTTCCGTCTTGAAAGACCTCCCAGCGTTTTAAAAAAGCCTCAGGATGAGCAAGTAGATCTATACCAGTACTCTTTCGTCGGGATAATGATATTTTCCTAAGTATGTTGGCAAGTCCTGTAAAATGATCAAAATGACCGTGACTTAGGATAACTCCATCAATCCGATCAAAATCTATTCCAAATATGTCCGCATTATGAATTACACCATCTTCACTAGGACCTGCATCAAACAGGAATATACTGTTGTTATTTTTATATTTGATTTTTTTACCCATATTATTTTTTTCCTTCTTTTCTTCACTGTGTACGACAATAGCTACAAGTGCGGAGAATCCGTGTTCTGCAATTGGAAGAGGGAGTAAAAATTTTTCATTCGTCGTTAGCTGGGGTCTATTTGCATGAATAGAGTTTGTTAGCAATAGGTCCGTGGAGTTATCCATTAGAATCGTAACAGATACCTTATCAATTTCTTGGAGTGTCATTTAATTCTCCTATACTTACGAATTACTATATTTTATCTATTCAATAAGCGACGCAAAGTACAAGAGAACTGATGTCTTCTACAACGGATATGCAGTTCATTCAATATCTAGCCTTATGGTCCTTTCCAAGTGTTTTCTGAAAAACTACCATATGTTCCTTCATATCGAAAGCTAAGATAGCCGTCATTTGCAACAAGTGTTTTCATAGATGCTTGATCCATTCTACTAGACTCAAAACCTTCAGGGATTTCAATTATTGCTCTATGGGCTTTACCAGTTACAGGATTTAGTATAGGTTCAAGCCATGCTTCAGCAATGACATTTTTAGACTGCTCTCCTCTGATTCTTCGTTTTTTATCCTCACTCGTCCCAGACACACTGACACGACTTCTAATATCCTTAGTTTGAAACTTTACACTGGCTTTCTTGGGTTCTTGGATTTCTTCTATAATGCTTGCATACACAGCGAAAGGTCCTCCTCCTGCCCTACCTGTAATAATGTTTGATAACGCCTCAAACTGTCTTTCATCTGCCCTATTGTCTATATAATATGACGCTTTCCCACGCCCTTCATGCAACGGGCCAGGCCAGGAAGCTATCAATGCCATATTAAGTCCATCTAGTTTAACTTTAGTTCCATAACTACCAGTTATTATATGGTATCCGGCAATTCCTTCGCAATTACCATGAGTGGGATTTGCATTAAACTGACAGGGACATCCCCAGTCACAATTACATGCATCTAGAAAATATGCATGAACTTTCCAACTTGGTTTTTTTTGTTGTTGTGCTTTAGGGTTCAATATATGCTATCGAAATCATAATATGACATATTTATGGATATTTGTCTTTCCTGTCCAGTCAGATTGAACTTTAGGACAAATTAGCTCTTGCCAGCTTTCAATTGATAGCGATATCTACCAGCAGTTATCCAAAATATTGTCTATACTGTGGTAACAACGCCATTCAACCAGATAACCCAATCTTTGAATAGAATGGATTTTTCGATGGTATACTATCCTAACAAAAGCAAATCTTAATTCCTCATTTATAGCAATTATAACAATAAGACATGTTATCTAAAGAGGAGGTAGAAAAAAGTATTGCGACAGACTTAGGGAGAGAATGGGAATTGAAAGATGGAAAACTTGTTAAGTCATTTCGATTCTCTAGCTTTATGGATGCTATTGATTTTGTAAATGAAATTGCTAAGATTGCTGAGACACTTGACCATCATCCAATTATTACAATTAACTGGAAAAGTGTTAAACTTTCTTTAAAGTCATTTGATATGGATGCCATTACTAAAAGAGATAATGCTCTTGCGACGGAGATAGAGAATAAATTAAAAGGCAATAATAAAAATGAGCGGTAAACTTAATTAGTAACTATTTAGATGGTCGTTAAGATTTTGAGAGGTAATAGCTATATCATTATCGGTCTTATCTCGAGTCTCATCAATCAGTTATCTCAATTGGATTTGACATGGGGCTGGCTCGTTTCTGAATGGATGTTCATTTAGCCAATCTCTGACGTACGGGAATGAAAATGTAAGTAGTATGGGACCGCTTCCTGTCTTTGCTTGATTCCTTCTACCGCCTTTGATTACACATCTGTGATTCTGATATGAAGTTAGATTATCCAGATGATTGGTTATATAACGAAAATAAATACGGTTCAAATGAAGGGTGGTATTCTCAGTATATACCTTCAATAATTTCATTTAACGATACTGATGATATATTGTCTCCTAAAGCATATAATGACATAATGAATCATATTTTTGATTCAATAAAATTAACTAAATGAACGTAGTCAATTATCTGTAAAACATAATCATTATCTATAACGGTATCCATAATACGATACATGAAGTCTCACAAAAAAGGAACTCGAACCGAGGCTTCGAATCCGACCAGCCCCATGTTAATCTTTACATTTTATTTAGTCCCTCTTCTATAGAATAGATATAATTGTTAAGCCAAGCATTACCACGGGAAAATATTCAAGTTATAATATTATATTTCATGTACATTATATCATAATAATAAAATTAGTTCATATGTCAACTAAGAAAATAAAGTTATGATGTAATATCTATCATTTCATGATGTGGATGTCATGTAATGTCTTCAGTTGATACTAATTTCTCGAGATAATGGATAGACTCAAATTATTGAACTTGAAAAGTCAAAGACTTACTACTTTCCACACCCGCCTGTAATGCAGTTCCTAAAATTGTAAAAGTTCCAACCGCATCTTCGCTG
>Ga0209868_1000067_pt1 | contig 12251 bp, 11 predicted proteins | sample GWRWN3_40_50_FD_187217 | JGI IMG/M metagenome (GOLD analysis project Ga0209868, IMG submission 187217) | Riverbed sediment microbial communities from areas with no vegetation in Columbia River, Washington, USA - GW-RW N3_40_50 (SPAdes)... | ecosystem: Environmental > Aquatic > Freshwater > River...
TACCTTAATATGACGCTCCATGTCCTTCTTACGCCTCGGTATTGTTGGTGCCCCCTCCCCTCACGAAATCCCCTACATCTCTTTCTACGACCGACCGCTCGGATTGGGATTGTCAAATCCTGCTGTAAAATGCCGAAGGGTCGTGTAGCATCGGATGCATGGTCAGGGAGAAGGATTCGTGGCTCCGAGAGGCTGAAGCCAGGCTCGGGCAGCGCTTTCGGAATCAGGCGCTGCTCCGGGCCGCCTCCAACCCTCGGCCACATCCAGACGACATCCCCTGCTAAGTATGGTATAAGCAAAGGAGCGGACGGGAGTGACATTCGTGGAGCGCTGACCCCGGCAAGGCAGGAAAGCTGATGACCGGTCCGGCGAGTAAAGACGTCGAGGCATGGGTCGCAGCATCGCGATATGACCTGGAGACCGCCAGGGCGCTCCTCAAGTCCCGGCGGTATCTGTATGTCCTGTTTATGTGCCAGCAGGCGCTCGAAAAGCTCTTGAAGGCTCTCGTCACTGCTCGGACGGAGACCTTCCCGCTCAGAAGCCACAACCTGCTGTGACTGAGAGAACTGGCGGGCGTCGAACTTTCCAGGGAGGATCAGGCGTTACTCGAACGGCTGTCGCTCTATTATCTTCAAAGCCGGTATCCGCCCGAGATCCAAAGCCTCGCCAAAAAGGTGCGCAGGCCGATGGCATCCTCGCACTTAACGCACGCGGAGGCGCTGTGGAAGAAGTTAAGGCGGCAACTCAAACGGAAGACCTGATCAGGCGGACCCTCGAATACCTTCGGCAGCGAATCAAGGTCGAGCAGGCCGTGCTCTTTGGCTCGCACGCGCGGGGGGGGGCGGATGAGTGGAGTGATGTGGACCTTGCAGTCATCTCGCCCGATTTCGCCCGGATGCCCCATGCGCGGCTCATGGATCTCCTCGTGGACGTCTCGCTCGCCGTCGACCCTTCCGTCGAAATTCGCGCATACACTCCCCAGGAGCTGCGGGAGGCCCGGCCTAGCAATTTCCTCGGCCATATCCTCGCGGAGGGTAAAGTAGTTTATCGGGACGGCAAATTCCTGCTGTAGCCCAGGGTCATAATTCATTACCTTCTGCCCTACCCTCTCTCCTACGTCCGACGGCGCAGATTCTGATTGCGCGAATCCTGCTGTAAAATGCCGACGGGTCGTGTAGCATCGGATGTATGGTCAGGGAGAAGGATTCGTGGCTCCGAGAGGCTGAAACGAAGCTTGGGCAACGCTTTCGGAACCGGGCGCTGCTTCGGGCCGCCCTCACCCATCCTTCGGTCGGAGCCGAAGGAAGGGCCTTTGAGCGCCTGGAGTTTTTGGGCGACGCCATCCTCACGCTCGTCTTAGCGCTCGACCTGTATCGGCGCCACCCGCATCGCTCCCCGGGAGAATTGACCCGCCTTCGGGCCAGCCTGGTGAATCGGCACGCGTTAGCCCAGGCGGCAACTCAACTGGGAGTGCCAGCGATGCTCCGCATGGGAAAAAGCGAGGAGCCCGAAGGCCGACGGCGAGCCACACTCCTGGCCGCGGCGTTCGAGGCGATCGTCGCCGCGTTCTTCCTCGACCGGGGTCTCGGCTCGGTGACGAAGTTCCTCAGGCAACATCTCCTTCCCCGGCTCAGCCCTGACTTTTCCCTTGATGCAAAGTCTGAACTGCAAACGTGTGTTCAGGCCGTACTCAAGACGCTCCCGCGGTACCGCATCCTCAAGCTGTCGGGTCTTCCCCACGCCCGCCGCTTCGAGGTCGAGGTACAGGTAAAAGGACAGAAGCTTGGGAGAGGCAAGGGGGCAAGCCGACGGGAAGCCGAGCAGAACGCAGCCCTCGGCGCGCTGACTCACTTGAGAGAGAACCCCCATATTTTGCGGTCCATCCAGGAATGACCCCATGATTTTGTGGAATTTCCCTTGACACCAACGAAAGCCTGTGTTACCCTGCCGAAAATTTGGCAAGAGCAATCCGAGGCCTGGTGGCGAAGGCTCCTCTGTTTAGACCTCGGACCTCTCGGAGGCTCATGCACCTCAGCAACCTGACCCTCTTCGGTTTCAAGTCCTTCGTTGACCGCGTGAGTATCGATTTCCAACCAGGGGTGACATCCCTCGTAGGGCCCAATGGCTGTGGCAAGAGCAACATCATCGATGCAATGCTGTGGGTGTTGGGGGAACAGAGCCCGAAGGCGCTGCGCGGGGAGCGCATGGAAGACCTCATCTTCGCAGGCAACTCCCAGCGGAAACCGGTCGGCATGGCTGAAGTCTCCCTCACCCTGTCGAATGTCCAAGGCCGACTTGCAGTCCCCTACGACGAAGTGACCATCGCCCGCCGGCTCTATCGCTCTGGCGAGAGCGAGTATCTCCTCAATCAGAATCCCTGTCGCCTCAAAGACATCACCCGCCTCTTCCTCGACACCGGGCTCGGCCGGGAACCCTACGCCTTAATCCAGCAGGGGGCCATCGGATACCTCCTCAACGCAAAACCGGCCGACCGGCGGGCCCTCCTCGAGGAGGCGGCAGGAACCATGTCGTACAAGGTGAACCGGAACACCGCCCTGGGTCGGCTCGAGGCCGCGGAGCACAATCTGCTGAGGGTCAAGGATGTCCTGCAGGAGATCGAACGGCAGCGCACCTCTCTCCACCGCCAGGCGAAAAAGGCGGAACGATACCAGCGCATGGCGCTCCGGTTGAAGGAGCTTCACGTTCTTGTCCTCTTGCGGGAAGAGCGCCGCCTCGACGAGGAGCTCGACCGTATCATCCGCCAAGAGAGGGATGTGGCCACGGCTCAGGAGTCCTGCCAGCTCCGCGTCTCAAAGGAGGAGACCTCCCTGGAGGCCGGCCGCCTTCACGACCTACAGATGGAGAAGCGGATCACGGCAGGCCAGGAGCGGCTGTACAGCCTGCGAAGCCAGCGCGAGCGTGAGGAGGCGGAGGTGCGGTCCCGCGAAAACCTCCTCCAGGACCTCACGCGCCGACGCGAGGAGCGTCAGGAGCAACTGAGGGGTGTCGCAGAGCGGCTCGATCGGCTCCTCCAGGATTTCGAGGCCGACGGCAAGAGGCGGGCCGCCACGGAGGAGGAAATCGAGGTGGGTTCCCGGCAGCTCCGGGAACTCCACGAGGCCCTGACCAGCGTCGAGACGGACCTGGAGCAGTGCGAAGCGGCCCTGGGAGGACGAAAGAAGGAGATCCTTGCGCTCACCGAACGACTGCTCAGTGAGCGAAATCACGTGGCCTCGTTGACGGAACGGCAGCGACTCCTCCGGCAAGAGCAGGAGACCGTCGATCGGCAGCTTCACGCATCGCGAACAGAGGCAGAGAGCGTCACGGGCCGCGACCGAGAACTGACCATCCAGCTTGGCCAGCTCGCGTCCCGGATAGAAGCCCTCACCGCCGAGCGCAAGGCCCTTGCCGAGGAACTGACCAACCTGCAGGCCCACCAGGAAGTGCTGGGCGGGCGGCGGGCGGCGCTCCGCGAAGAACTCCGCGGACTCGAGGGCCGCCTCGACTCTCTCCGGGAACTCGAGGAGGGCTTCGCGGGACTGAGTGAGGGGCAGCAACTTCTCCTCAAGGGGAAGGCGGCAGGGGTGAAAGCCTGCCAGACCATTGCAGGCCCCCTCTCCCGATTGATTCGGGCCGAAGCCGCCTGCGAAAGGGCAGTGGAGGCCCTCCTGGGCGATCTTCAGCAGGGGCTTCTCATTCCGACCGCAGCCGACGCCCTCTCCCTGATCCGCTATCTCGAACAGGAGGGAACGGGGTGGGCGACGCTGCTGCCGCGCCAGGGGGAATGGCTTGCCCAGCGTCAAGAGGCGTCGCATCTTCGCAAGGCATTGGAAGAGGCCGGAGCCTCCCTTGGGCCCGAGATGGCCCAGCAGATCGTTGGATTGGCCCTGGAGTTCGTGAAAGGACCGGCAGAACTGCAGCCCCTCCTCCGCGGCCTCTTGGGAGACGCGGTGATCGTCCGGGATCTCCCCACGGCCCTCACGCTCCTTCGGACGCTGCCCGGTCCTGTCCGGGTCGCCACCACATCCGGGGCGGTGCTGAGTTCGCGAGGCCCCATACAGGGAGGCAACACCATCGCCTGGAGCCTCCTGAGTCGGCACAGAGAGCTCGAGGAGCTTCCCGCCGTCATCGCCCGGGCGACCGAAGAGCTGCGTGCGGTCGAAGGCGAATGGGAGAAGGTCCAGGAGACCCGGTCACATCGCCAGCAGGTGTTGAGCGGGCACGAGGAATCCCTCAAAGAGGCGGAGGAGGCCCGCCACGCGGTGGAGCGATCGCTCGCCGAGGTGCGCGGGATCGCTTTCCGTCTCGGGAGCCAGACAGCGTTCTTGGCTTCGGAGCTCCAGCGCCTCGACGAGGAACTCGGCGATCTCGGAAAGGTGTTGCAGGATGCGCAGACGAAGCTCGTGGCGTCGGATCGGCAGGAGGAGGTGCTCAGGCGAGAAACCGCCGAGCGCGACCGGCAAGCCACCCTCCTTCAGACGCGACGCCAGGAGTGCGAACGGGAGATGGCAGAGGCCCGGATTCGATCGACGTCTCTCCAGGAACGCCGAGAGGCCCTCACCCGCTCCCTGGATCGCCTCGAGGCCGATCTGGCCAGGGAGCGCACGCGCGAGGCGGAGATCCATCGGGAGGAGGAGGCAGATCGCTCCAGGGAGGCCGGACTCACTCGGGAGATCGCCACGCTCCAGCACTCCGTTACACTCCTCAACCAGCAGGAGGCCGAGGAGGCTGATGCAGTCCAGGAACTCCAGCGCGAGAGGGATCAACTCCGGCAGACTCTCCTCGTCCAGGAGGAGGCCCTCAAGACCGCGAGGAGGGAGTTCGCCGAAACCCAGCAGGCTCACGCCGCGATCGCCGCGACAAGGGCAGCTTTGCACACAGAGCGTTCGTTGCTCCACAAGCGCCTGCAGGAGGAGGTACCGGAGGGGGATGCGCTCCGGGAGCGTCTCGAGACAGGAGAGCACCCGCAGGACCCAGAGCTCCTCGCACAAGAAGGAGAAGAGCTCCGCCAGAAGATCGGGACGATGGGCCCCATCAACATGGCTGCCCTGGAGGAGTACGAGGCCCTCTCTGAGCGTTTCCGCTTCCTGACGGATCAGGCGGCAGACCTCACCGCCTCCGTCACCTCGCTCAAGGCCAGCATCGTCGAGATCAACCGGACCATACAGGAACGCTTCGCGAAGACCTTGACTGCCGTCAGCGAACAGCTCAACGGCTTCTGGCAGCGTCTCTTCGGAGGGGGCGAAGCAGAGCTTGTCCTGAGCGACGGGGACGAGGTCGAGGAGCCCGGGGTGGAGATCAGGGTGCGGATCCCAGGGAAGCGGACCACGACGCTTTCGCTTTTGTCGGGCGGCGAGAAGACCCTCGGGGCCATCGCCCTCCTCATGGCCCTGTGGGCGACGAATCCCAGCCCCTTCGTCGTGTTGGACGAGGTCGATGCTGCCCTGGATGATCTCAACGTGGATCGCTTCGCCTCCCTCATCCGCGAACTCGCCTCCACCTCCCAGTTCGTCATCGTGACTCACCATCCCGGGACCATCGAGATGGCCGATCTGCTCTACGGGATCACCATGGAGGAGCCGGGGGTTTCGAAGTTGATCTCGGTTCGGCTCGGCCAACGGATGGAGCAGGCGGCCACCGCACCCGTCCCGTGACCGAGGCCGGGCAATCGCACCATGGCAGATTACCCCGCCCTCTTCTCCCCCTTCGTGGCTGGCCTCCGCAAGACCCGAGAAGCGATTGCTGATCGCATCGCTCGGCTGCTCGGACATCCCCGTATAGACGAGAGTCTCCTGGAGGAGCTCGAGGAGACCTTGCTCACCGCGGACCTCGGGATGCCCACGGTCCGGCGCCTCCTGGACGCCATCCCCCCGTCAATGATCGACCCTGCGGAGCTTCTCCGCTTCCTGGAGCAGCAGGTTGCGGCCCTCCTCTCGGTCCCCGAGACATCCACCACCTCGGGCCGTCCTCATGTCGTGTTGACGGCAGGGGTGAACGGGGTGGGCAAGACCACGACCCTTGGTAAGCTCGCACATCGGGCGACCCGCGAGGGGCAGCGGGTCCTGCTGGCAGCGGGTGACACCTTCCGTGCGGCCGCCATCGAGCAGCTCCAAATCTGGGGGAAAAGGGCCGGTGCAGAGGTCATCGCCCATCAGCCAGGGGGCGATCCAGCCGCCGTGGTCTTCGACGCCCTCCAGGCGGCCCAGGCGCGGGGCGTGGATCTCTTGCTCATTGATACCGCCGGCCGGCTCCACACCAAAAAGAACCTGATGGAGGAGCTGAAGAAGATCCAGCGGATCGTTGCGAAAAATCTTCCCGGGGCCCCCCATGAGACCCTGCTGATCCTGGACGCCACGACCGGGCTCAACGCCACCGTCCAAGCACGGGAGTTCCATCAGGCCATCGGCATTACGGGGCTCATTCTCACCAAACTGGACGGCACCGCGAAAGGCGGAGCGGTGGTAGGGATTATCACCGAACTGCAGATTCCGGTCCGGTATGTGGGGCTCGGGGAACGGATTGAGGACCTCCAGCCCTTCTCCCCCTCGGCCTTCGCCGCCGCCCTCTTCACGGCAGACACCTGATTCGCGCCCTGTCGGCTTCCACGGCAATTGACCTTGACACCCTTCACCCCTGGTGCTAGCTTGGGCAAAAGTTCCTGAAAAATCTGCGTGTTACGGGACGACGGTGCTCAAACTACATCAAAGATACATGGAGCGCGCCCTCTCGCTCGCCTTGCGGGGAAGGGGACGGACGAGCCCGAATCCCATGGTCGGGGCTGTCCTGGTGCACGACCACACGATCATCGGGGAAGGGTTCCACGCTGCTCTCGGGAGTGACCATGCCGAGGTGGTCGCCCTCAAGGCAGCCGGAGCATCGGCCACGGGAGCGACGTGCTGCGTTACCCTCGAGCCGTGTGCCCATTTCGGGAGGACTCCTCCCTGCGCCGACGCCCTGATTCGCGCCGGAGTGGCAAAGGTGGTCGCAGCCACGTACGACCCCAACCCGGCCGTGGCAGGCCGTGGCGTGCAGAGACTTCGAGAGGCGGGGATCCCGGTCGAGGTGGGCCTGCTCGAGGAAGAGGCCGTTCGACTGAATGAGGCGTACTTCAAATACATTCGGACCGGGGAACCTCTGGTCATCCTCAAGGCCGCGATGAGCCTGGACGGCAAGCTCGCCACGCGGACCGGCGACTCGCAATGGATCACCGGCGAACAGGCCAGGCGTCGGGTCCACGAGCTCCGCAACGTGGTGGATGCGGTCGTGGTCGGCATCGGGACGGTCCTGCGAGATGACCCGATGCTCACGACCCGACTGGGTGGGCAGGAGGGGCGCGATCCTTTGCGGGTGATCGTCGACAGCCGAGGCCGCCTCCCCGTCACGGCACGGCTCTTGCGGAGTGGGTCACGTCCGGTGCTCGTGGCCACCTCTCCCCGGATCTCCCGGGCTCGCCTCCGCACACTCGAAGAGCACGGGGCAGAGGTCACGGTGCTCCCACCCGGCGAAGGGGGGGTGTCCCTCCCCGACTTGCTCCGTGAGTTAGGACGCCGCGGGATCACTTCGGTCATGATCGAGGGAGGGGGAAGATTGGCCACCTCCGCGCTTGAGGCAGGGATCGTGGACAAGCTGATGCTGATGCTGGCCCCTGTCCTGGTTGGTGGCAAGGGGGCCCCGATGCTCCTGCAAGGGGAAGGGGTTGAGAAGCTCGCGGATGCCCTTCGCGTCAGGCACCTGACCGTGGAGCGCGTCGGGGATGATTGCGTCCTCGAGGGCTACCTGAGCGAACCGGCCTCCCCGTGGGCGCCGTAGCGAGATGTTTACCGGCATCATTGAGACTCAAGGAAGAGTGATTGCCCTTAGGCGAGGTGAGGCCGGGGCGCGCCTCACCATCGAGACGGGCACGCAATTGATGGATCTCACCGTTGGACAGAGCATTGCCGTGAACGGGGTGTGTCTCACGGTCGTGCGGGGCGACGGGGCCACCTTCACCGCGGACCTGTCCTCCGAGACTCTCGGGGTGACCACGCTCGGTGATCTCAAGCCGCAGGATCGGGTCAATCTGGAGCGGCCGCTCAGGGTGGGGGACCGCCTGGGAGGGCATTTCGTGACCGGGCATGTGGACGGGGTCGGCCAAATCATCCGGCGGCAGCCCGCGGGGGAGTCCACGTGGATGTGGATCGGCTTTGCCCCTCCCCTGGGTATTTACCTGGCACCCAAAGGCTCGATCGCCGTCGATGGTGTGAGCCTCACCCTCGTCGAGGTCTTGCGGGAGACCTTCTCTGTGTGCCTTGTCCCCCACACGCTGGCGATAACGACCCTCGGGTGGAAGGGACCCGGCAGTCTCGTCAATGTAGAGGTGGATCTGATGAGTCGCTATCTCGAACGGCTGCTCACCAGCCAGATCATGCGGGACCGATCTCCCCTGACCACCCAACTCCTCCGCGAGCAGGGGTTCGCGTAGATCGGGACGGGAGACATCCATGGCTTTTGACAGCATCGAAAGCGCCATCAAAGAGATCCGAGACGGGCGGATGGTGATCGTCGTCGATGACGAGGACCGGGAAAACGAAGGGGACCTGACGATGGCCGCCGAGCGGGTCACCCCGGAGGCCATCAACTTCATGGCCAGAGAAGGGCGCGGCCTCATCTGTGTCTCCCTTCCGGGTGGGCGCCTCGATGAGCTGGAGATCCCCCTGATGGTCTCGGAGAATACCTCGCTCTACGAAACCGCCTTCTGCGTCTCCGTCGAGGCCCGGCGGGGCATCACCAGCGGAGTCTCTGCCCAGGACAGGGCCACGACCATCCGGGCCCTCGTGGACCCGAAGACGAAACCGGAGGACCTGACGGTGCCTGGCCACATCTTTCCCCTTCGGGCACGCGAAGGGGGTGTCCTCGCCCGGGCTGGCCAGACTGAAGCGGCACTGGATCTGAGCCGGCTCGCGGGACTCTATCCCGCCGGGGTAATCTGCGAGATCATGAACGAGGATGGGAGCATGGCGCGGGTTCCCCAGCTCTTTGAGTTCGCCAGCCGCCACGGTCTTCGCGCGATCACGGTGCAGGACCTGATTACGTTCCGGATGCGGCGCGAAAAGCTGGTCCGTCGGGCTGCGGCGGCCACCGTCCCCACGCGTCACGGGACCTTCCGGGCCCTTCTCTACCAGAGCCTGGTCGGCAACGATCAGCACCTGGCCTTGACCCTGGGGGACATCACCCCGGCCGATGAGGTCTTGGTCCGGGTGCATTCCGAATGCCTGACGGGAGATGCCTTTGGCTCCCTGCGCTGTGATTGCGGCCCACAGATGGATCGAGCCCTCGCCCTGATTGCCGCGGAGGGCAGAGGCGTGTTCCTCTACATGCGCCAGGAGGGGCGCGGCATCGGACTCGCCGACAAGTTCCGGGCCTATGAACTGCAGGATCAGGGGTATGACACGGTGGAGGCGAACGAGAAGCTAGGTTTCAAGGCAGATCTCCGCGATTACGGGATCGGCGCTCAGGTGCTGGTCGATCTCGGGGTGAGCAAGATGCGCCTCCTCACTAACAATCCCCGCAAGATCGTGGGCCTCGAGGGATACGGGCTTCGCATCGTCGAGCGCGTCCCCCTCGAGGTCCAGCCGGTTCCGGAAAACCGAGACTACCTGGCAGCCAAGCAGGAAAAGCTGGGTCACCTGCTCCACCGAATCAGCGGGGGACACGGTTAGGCCACGGAGGAATCATGTCACGGAATTTCGAAGGACACCTGTCGGCCCAGGGATTCTCCTTCGCCATCGTCCTCAGCCGTTTCAACGAATTCATCACGACCAAGCTCCTCGAGGGGGCCTTGGACGCCCTCATGCGTCACGGGGCGGATCCGGATAAGATCGATGTGGTCAAGGTGCCCGGTGCCTTTGAGATCCCGGTGACTGCGGAGCGTCTGGCCTCGATGCACCGGTACGATGCGGTCATCTGCCTGGGGGCGGTCATCCGGGGTGCCACCCGGCACTTCGACTATGTCGCGGGCGAGGCCGCCAGGGGTGTCGCGGCCACAGCGCTGAAAACCGGCGTGCCGACCATCTTCGGGGTCATCACCGCCGATACCATCGAGCAGGCAATCGAGCGGGCGGGCACCAAGCTCGGCAACAAGGGATTCGAGGCGGCCCTGGCCGCCATCGAGATGGCCCATCTCTTCGCTCAACTCGACAAGGAGCAGGGTGAAGGCCGCGGGCGAAGGGGATCGGATGGGTAAGCGGCGACGCGCGCGTGAGGCTGCCCTGAGCATCCTCTACCAGCTTGAGTTCCGGTCCGAGAATCTTCCGGAGGTCTTCCGTGCCTACTGGGCGGATCATCCCTGCCCGCCCGAGGTCCAAGCCTTCGCCGAGGAACTCGTCGCGGGAACCGCCGCGCATCGCGAAGAGATCGACACTCTCATTGCCAGCCACGCCGAGCATTGGCAGTTCTCACGGATCGCCCTGGTGGACCGCAACATCCTCCGTGTGGCAACCTACGAGCTCCTCTTCCGTAAGGACATCCCGGAAAAGGTCATCCTCAACGAGGCCATCGAGATCGCCAAGCAGTATGGGGGTGAGGATTCCAGCCGGTTCGTCAACGGGATCCTGGATCGGATCCGCGCCATCACCCGCCCCCCACTCTTGGAAGCAGCCGAACGATGACCCTCCCACCCGTTGACCCTGTCGAAGAGGTGCGCGGGGAGGTGCTGGTCCTGTTCCATTACCAGGATGTCCCCGTGCCCAGGCACACCCTCGGGAAGGTCGACTGGTACCTCGCGGCGGCCGTGTCTCGGCTCGCGGTGGACGGGAAGTTTACGGGTGGCGTGGGGACCGCTGCCCTCTTCCACCCCTCTGGTAAGTTTCAGGTCGAAAAGATCCTGGTGCTCGGGCTCGGGCCGCGGGCAGGGGTCAACCCTTCGACGCTCCAGTCGGCCGCGAGACACCTCCAGAGCCTCCTCCACGATCTGCACGCCCGAGACGTCCGCATCGTCGTGCCTGACTCACCAGACACGAGGGCTCAAGCGGTGATCGATCTTTTCTCGGCCACCCTGCGAACCTTAGGGGAGCAGTCGGCCGCCCCTCCGACGATCACCTTCCTCGCCTATGAGGACGAAGGTCGGCCGGGATCATGGGGACACGCCCGGTGAGAATACGGCAGTCGAGAAGCCGGACCGCGGAATTGATCCAGAGGGGGAAGGGGGTTCGCGCTGCCTACCCGTCGTAACGGCGGAAGGCCGTCGTGGCGTTCGTTCCCCCGAAGCCGAAGGAGTTGTTGAGGGCGACCCGGATCGGAACCTCCCGTGCCTTGTTCGGAACGTAGTCCAGGTCGCAGTCGGGGTCGGGGTATTCGTAGTTGATCGTCGGGGGGAGAATCCCATGCGTCAGCGACAAGACCGTCGCCCCCGCCTCAATCGCCCCGGCGGCCCCCAGCGTATGCCCGATCATCGATTTGATGGAGCTGACCGCCAGCCGGTACGCGTGCTCCCCGAAGACGGTTTTGATCGCCAATGTCTCATTGGCGTCATTGTACGGGGTGGAGGTCCCGTGGGCATTGATATAGTCCACCGCCTCCGGAGCAAGGCCGGCATCCCGGAGGGCTCCCCGCATCGACTGTGCTGCCCCCTCTCCTCCGGGAGCCGGAGCGGTGACGTGATAGGCATCCGCGCTCATCGCGTATCCGATCACCTCCGCATAGATCGTCGCCCCGCGGTCGAGGGCGTGGTCTAACGCCTCTAGGATCAGCACCGCGGCACCCTCGCCCATGACAAAGCCGTCCCGCTCTTTATCGAAGGGACGGCTGGCCCGTTCGGGTTCGTTGTTCCGGGTCGAGAGGGCCTTACAGCTGCTGAACCCGGCGACGCACAAGGGGGCGATCACTGCCTCAGTCCCCCCGGCCAGCATGATGTCCGCTTCCCCCCGCTGGATGATGCGGAAGGAATCCCCAATGGCGTGATTGCCCGTGGCACAGGCCGTGGAGACGCAGGAGTTGGGGCCTTTGGCCCCGACCTGCATGGAGATGCGCCCTGAAGCCATGTTGGTAATGATGCCGGGGATGAAGAACGGACTCACCCGGCCCGGCCCCTTCTCCAAAAGGATCCGGTGCTGTTCCACGAGCATAGGGATCCCGCCCATGCCCGTCCCCACCAGCACCCCGACCCGATCTGGTCTCTCGTCGCTCACCTTCAGCTGGCTATCCTCGACCGCCATCATGGCCGCTGCCACCGCGTACTGGACGAAGAGATCCATCTTACGGACCTCTTTCTTCTC
>Ga0209868_1000068_pt1 | contig 12234 bp, 8 predicted proteins | sample GWRWN3_40_50_FD_187217 | JGI IMG/M metagenome (GOLD analysis project Ga0209868, IMG submission 187217) | Riverbed sediment microbial communities from areas with no vegetation in Columbia River, Washington, USA - GW-RW N3_40_50 (SPAdes)... | ecosystem: Environmental > Aquatic > Freshwater > River...
CAATGCATTTCTTGCAGCTTCGATTCCTAAAGTTTGCCAAACTTCATAAACATTATTTGTCGTTATTCTCGAAGTATCGATACCATCTATTGCTATAATCTTTGATAAATTCGAACCTGCAGTTTGAATAACCCATTCTTCATTTTGCTTTACTATTGTTACCCGTTCTATATCCTGCACACCTTTAACTCTTGCATTCAATAGTTTATTCTTCATTGCGAGTAGCGTTTGTGCATCTGGTTCTCCTGCAATAGAAATTTTTATAATTTTCTTGGATTCTTGTAAGGTAACATCATATTTTTTCTTCGGCCCTTTCAGTACTTCCATAATATCTTCAATTGAGCAACCGCGTTCAGATAACTTTGATTCAGAAATATGGAATGTCAGTATCCCAGAATAGTCAGTTTCGCTTCTTTCAATTAAATCTGCAACCTTTGTAAATATTATGTCTCTTGCAACATTAAGAGCTTTCTCCCTTGAGACTCGATGTTCTTCATCCAAATATACATCCATAGTCGGTGTAACAGGTTTTTTTCTTGCATCGACAAGTTCAATCAATCTTGGTAGTCCTAATGTAACATTTCTCTCCTTAACTCCTGCAAAATGGAATGTCCTAAGTGTCATCTGAGTTCCGGGTTCGCCAATAGATTGAGCAGTAACAACGCCTACTGCCTCTCCCGGTTCTACCATTGCTTTGTTTATAAGATCCAGTGTTTTCTTTATCACCTTGTTAGTACCATCTTTGCTAATTCTATTTTGACTAAGTGATAGTAACAACTTTTCCTTCAGCCTTGGATTAAGACTTTTTCCGTATTTAGTCACTATTTCTGAAATTTCTTTTTCGGCTGCTTTCTTGCCTTCATCTACAAGAAGTTCACTTTCTATCAATCGAGAAATATTTACTGCTTCACCATGATCACTTTTAGCAGGATCTATCCCATCCTCCCCATAAACAAATTGTATTATATTGCCGTGTGGATCCCTCACGGTTTGATCATATTCTATCTTCATGTGTTCAAGTGCATTGATTAGTCTTCTTTGCATGTAGCCAGATTGTTGAGTCCTTACAGCTGTATCAACAAGGCCCTCCCGACCACCCATTGCATGGAAGAAAAACTCTAGTGGACTTAGTCCGTCCCTATAGTTTGATTTTACGAATCCTTTCGAATCAGGATTGGCGTCATTGGGTTTGAAATGTGGAAGTGATCTATCCCTATATCCTTTGGTGATTCTTCTGCCTCTAATTGACTGCTGTCCTAATGCAGCCGTCATCTGTCCGATATTTAACGTAGAACCCCTTGCTCCAGTAGATGCCATTATGACACCGGAATTATCATCAGGAAATGCACGATCTGCAGTTTTGCCGGCTCTATCACGTGCTCTCGAAAGTTCATTTACCACATAGAGTTCCAATGCTTCTGTAGGTGATAAGCCTCTTGTTAATGGTAACGTTTCTTCATCATGTTGTTTTATTAATTCGTATACTTTCTCATATGCCTTTAGGATAACATTACTAATCTCACTCCTGGTTTCATCAGGCAACCAGAGGTCAGAGTAGCCATAGGAAAAACCATTCTGTGTCAGATATGTTTTTAAAACTATCAGTATTGAATCCAAAAATCGTTTTGCTGCCTCGTTTCCATAATCTTTAGCTATTCTGTGTAATACGCTATCTGGTTCTTCTGCACCAATAGACGCCTTATCAATAACTCCACTTAACAGTTCGCCGTTCTTTATAACAACATCCTTCCCTTCACCCTTTGATGCTTTGTTCCATTTTGAAGTGATTACAAAATTAAAGTCCTTAGGCAGAAAGAGCGAAAAAAGCTGTTTTCCAGTAAAGATTTTTCTACCATTTTCAAGATGTTTTGGTTCTGGAAGGGTTCCTGAATAACCTCCCAATAACGCCAAATTAGTGAATTCTTCCTCTTTCAAAAATGTCTTATCCTGTGTTAAGATGAAGGCACCTGTTATGAAATCCCTAATTGCACCAATTATTGGTCCACCATATCTTGGGGAGATTAGTTGATCTTGAACTCGCATAAGTAGCGCAGCCTCTGCGCGGGCCTCTTCACTCTGCGGAACATGAAGGTTCATTTCATCTCCATCAAAATCTGCGTTATAAGGCGGACAGACTGCAGGATGTAACCTAAATGTTCTATATGGAAGTACCTTTACATAATGCGCCATAATGGACATCCTGTGCAGAGAGGGTTGTCTATTGAAGATCACCGCATCTCCATCTTGTAAATGCCTTTCTACAACATAACCAGGACCAATTGAATCGGCCAGAACATTCCTATCAGTAACATAATCAAGTCGTATTTTTACTCCATCAGTCCTTATGATGTAATTAGCTCCAGGATAATCATTAGGTCCATTGATAATCATTTTCTTCAATCCCTCAATGTTCCATTCGCTAACAGTTTCTGGTATGGTGAGTTTTTTTGCCACATCAACTGGCACCCCGACATCGGAGATGGTCAAATTAGGATCAGGAGAAATTACAGTTCTGCTTGAAAAATCTACTCTCTTACCAGATAACGATCCTCTGAATCGTCCTTCTTTTCCCTTTAGTCTCTGTGTCAGTGTCTTTAATGGCCTGCCGGATCTATGATGCGCCTGTGGGATTCCAGAAACTTCATTGTCAAAGTAAGTGGTAACATGATACTGAAGAAGGTCAACCAAGTCCTGAACTATAAGTGGCGGTGTTCCTGCTTCCTTGCTTTCTTTTAGTCTTTGATTGACTCTAATAATATCAACCAATTTGTGGGTAAGATCGTCTTCGGACCTTATACCGGTTTCCAGGATAATTGATGGTCTGACTGTAACTGGAGGAACTGGTAAGACTTGTAAGACAAACCACTCAGGTCTTGCCGTCTCAGGATTATATCCTAATAAAACAAGATCTTCATTTGGAATATTCATCAGTCGTTCTCTAATTGTTATTGGAAGGAGCCTGTTTTCACCTATCTCAGTTTTTTCTACGAAAATGGTAGGCTTTGTAAACACAAGATCGTATTGTTCCTTTTGACAATGTGGACATATCTTTACTTTTTTTGCTTTTTCTATGATTTCTTCTTTAATATTTTCAAGAGTTATTACTGCATATGCAGCTTTGGTATCCCGAAGCTCCTTGTATTTTGCCAAATCTTCATTTGAAAGTTTTATCCTACTACATGACCTGCACGAAACTAGCAACAGTTTGTGTATATCATCTACAAAAGCAATGTGCAACACAGCTTCGGCCAGCTCAATATGACCAAAATGACCCGGACAGTTAGCCGAAGTGTTTCCACAAGTTCCACATTTCTGTCCAGGTTCCAGTGTTCCAAGTCTATTGTCCATGAGACCACCTTGAACGGACATGCCATCCTCATCATATGTCTCCGGAGCCGTGATTTCAACTACACTATATTTTCGAATTTCGACAGGAGATAATACACTAAATCTAATACCGCCTAAAATTTTTAGGTTATCTTCTACTTGCATAATTTTTATACCTTCTCCTTGGGAACCAGTCTTGGGGCGACATTAAGGCTTATCATTTCTTGTAACAAAAGTTTGAATGCATAAGCAATAGCCACTGTTGAAATCCTTGCTCTATCACCGTCCACCCTACATACATATCTTCTTTGTTTGACATCATAGTAGGCCAGCAATCCACAGCGTTCACAAATATTGACTTCTGCCTTGTCAGACTCTTCTAAAAGCCTGTCTTTTAGCATCATTGAAGCACCATAAGCAATCAAACAATCTCGTTCCATTTCGCCAAACCTAAGACCACCACCTCTGGCACGTCCTTCTGTTGGCTGTTTCGTAAGCATCTGAACCTGTCCTCTTGCTCTGCTATGAATCTTGTCTGCAACCATATGGTGAAGCTTTTGATAATATACCACACCTATGTAAACTTCAGCATTGAATTTCTTGCCTGTACGTCCATCATACATGACCTCCTTGCCTGTGGATTTGAAGCCATATTTTTCCAATATTTCCGTTAGATCGTTCACTTTTTCGCCCACAAACGCTGAACCATCGACAACTTTCCCTCGAAGGGAAGAAGATTTACCTGCAATTGATTCCATGAATTGACCAACAGTCATTCTTGATGGAAATGCGTGTGGGTTAATCATAACATCAGGAACTATTCCTTCTTCCGTATACGGAAGGTCCTCTTGTGGAACCAGCATTCCGATTACACCTTTTTGTCCATGCCTTGAAGCAAATTTATCACCAATTTCTGGAATTCTCATGTCCCTTACTCTAATCTTGTACATCTTGCCTCCATCTACAGATTGAGTCATTACAACTGAATCCACAACCCCGTTTTCTGAAGGCCTGACACCTATCGAGGTATCCCTTCTGTATGGACCCTTCACTTCAAACTCCTTATACTCTTCCATAAATCTTGGCGGAGAGGTTCTTCCAATAAGTATGTCTCCTCCATTTACTATTGATTCATGCATTATAGCACCGTCATCTTCAAGTAACCTGTATGATTTCTCGCCCCGGTATCCTCTAATATTTGCGTCAGATGACGGAATCTCAAACTTATCTTTCATTCCTCCCGGATATTGTTTTGCTTCTGCCTCATACACTCTGTAAAAAAAGGTTCTGCCAAGACCTCTATCAACTGACGATTTATTGAAAACTACTGCGTCTTCGATGTTATATCCTTCGAATGGTAACACAGCAACAATACAATTCTGCCCAGTGGGACGATCCTCCAGTCCAAGAAGATTTATTGCTTTAGTTGTAACTACCGGGATCTGTGGATACAGCATAAAGTGCTGCCTTACGTAGGTACTTGCGTTCATCAAAGGCGTTGAAAATCCCAAACTCTGTTTTGCCATTGCGCTTTCATAGGTATTCCTTGGAGACTGATTGTGTTCTGGATATGGAATTATAGAAGCTCCAACGCCCAAAATTGAAGGAGGATAAATTTCAAGATGAGTGTGACTTGGTTCCAAACTATTAAAGTCCATAGCCACATAGCAATTCTCCTCCTCATTTGCATCGATTAGCTCTATCATGCCCATCCACAATAAATCAGACCAAGATTTCATATTCCTCTTGATTAAATCAAGAACATCCAAAGTTATTACTGGTTTACCTTCCTTTATTATAGCAAGTGGCCTGAGTATCCTTCCTGAATTACAACTTACATAAAGTCGCTTTGTTGCATTTTCATTTTCGTTTGAATAATAGTAAATTCCAACATGAGCATGTATTTTTCCCGATCTCCGCAAACTCCTTAGAGTATCTGTCAGGTGTTGTCCATTATCATAATATCCGATTAGACGTCCATCGACAAATATTCTGGTACCATTTCTTCGTAATATATCAGAAGCCTCTTCAACAGGATGTGCTCCCAGCTCGTATAATTTTTCAATTATCTCTGAAACAGGGACACTTACTGAAATTATAGAAGATAATGCAATATTTTTTACTAAACCGCAGTTAGATCCCTCTGGAGTTTCAGCAGGGCAAATTCTCCCAAAGTGAGTAGAGTGAAGATCTCTTGCTTCAAAATTAGGTTGACTCCTGCTCAACGGTGATTGAATTCTGCGAAGATGGCTTATAGTTGATATGTAATTTGTTCTGTCCAAAAGTTGGGTAACACCAACTCTTCCCCTTCCCCAATTTCCGGTTGCAATAGCATTGTTTAATTTATCGGAAATTATTCCCGGTCTTACTGCTGCAGCAACTGCATTTATTCCTCTCTTTTGACCAGATCGCTCTAGCTGATATTTCATGTCTCTTACGAGATTTCTAAAGGCTGTTCTAAAAAGATCGGCTAGCATTTGACCAGCGAATTTTATAACTTTATTACCATAATGATCTTTGTCATCGGAGGCTACCAAATTAAGCCTCAACTCAACAAGCTTGCATGTGGCTTCACCTAGAAATAGCGCCTTTTCGTTCCTATTTTCAGGATTCTTACCAAGATGTGGGAGTAATCCCCAATCAAGTAAAGTTTCAGCTCTTTTTATCTGAAATTCTTCCAACATTCCTGGAGCAATTCTCTTGCTTATGTAGACTATAGCATCCCTGCTTGTGATAATCTCTCCTGCTTTCTCAAAGGAAGGTTCTAATTCATCCTGTATAATTGAATTTAAAGATACACCATCTGCAATATCTTTATCAGATTCAAGACCTAATGCCCTAATAAGTGTAATAAGTGGAATATCTACTGGAGATCCTGGAATCTTTGCCACAATAGAACCGTCTGGTCTCATTATCAGTTCCAGTTTTGCACGATATCCAACTATTGAAGAATATACTTTAGCTTTGTAGACCAAACTACCTGTTGTTTCTTCAGTATCGACAATTATTTTGTTGTAAGATAAATCTTCTAATCCAATGATTACTCGTTCAGATCCATTAATAACAAAATAGCCTCCAGGATCTTTCGGATCCTCTCCGAGTTCAATAAGTTTGGTTTCAGGAAGATTGTGCAATATACAGGCGTTGGACTTTACCATAACTGGAATGTCTCCAATATGAATAAATCTTGATTCTAAAATTTTTTCATCTTCGACAATACTACATTCAAGCATTATAGGTGATCCGTAAGTTAAATTACGTAGTCTTGCCTCAACAGGAGCAACGTGAGTTACCGAACCATCTAACTCCATAATTCTTGGTTGCTGTAATTTTATCTTACCCAATCTTATCTTGTATGGATATTCGGCAGTTTCAATCTCTATCTCGCCAACTTCATCAATGATACTTTGCAAACCACGTTCAATAAATTCACCATAGGAATTGAGATGCTGTCTAGCAACGCCTTCCTTTTGTAAAATATTGTGGATTATTGCCCACATATCAAGTGTTTTCTGTGACGTGCCCTAATCCTCCACTACATATCTATAATAGACACTTTCACCGGCAGTAAATGACGTTCTTGTTATTTTTATAATATCTCCGGGTCTCACATCTAGATCCTCTAATCCCTTGTCGTTAATTAATATGTATGGGAGCTGGCTTGGTTTTGTATTATATCTCTTCAATACCTCTTCAGCTTCTTTTTTGGATAAAATTTCGTGTTTAGGCTGAAATACATGATTCGTAATTTTAACATCCTTTTTATCAGAAGACAAAATGTGAGATTCTTATTTCCAAATCTAAAAGCCGTAATAAATAGATTCTTAGATCTTGTCGGCTTTTGATTGTATTAGAATTCAAATTTTCAAGATTGTAGAAAATCTTCACTCAAAATTCTCCACATTATGACAATTAAGAGTAAATCTTAGTTGTTATGTAGGGCAAACAGCGACTCTTACCTTTTAGTGGGACTAACACAATTTTACTATGACATTTGAAGATAATTTATCTAGATGTCTCCAGATTTTTGTACTTCTATTTTGCATCTTGTCACTATGCCTGCGATAACTCCCAAAGCAGCGAGCCATGGTGCCAAAGTAATCATTGCTACTGCTCCTGCTGTACCCCATGTGACAGGAATGGACAGAAGAAGTTTGCCTTTTTCATCCTTTACATTTATCCGCTTAACTCTTGCATCCTGGAAAATCTCTTTGACCTTTCCAACCAATCCACCCGCAGACACATGATAGACATCTTTTTTTAGTCCTATCTGCGTCCCGCAATTTGGACAGAATCTAGCATCTTGTGGAAGTTCAGTTCTACATTCTCCACATTTTACCATTAGTATCTTAGTTATATCATGATTCCATCTGTTTAAATCTTTGGAGAGACATAACTAATGTATTCAAGTTAGAAATGAACTGATGAAGGCACATAAAATCAGGATCGAATCTATAAACTGGGATAGTTGGTGATATTTTTCATTTATCCGGAAACCAGCTACATCAAAGGATTTATCAAATGTTAATCTCCATTTGATGAGAATCGTTCACTATAATTTGAAATATAAACGGTACCTTAAGACATACCGTGGATAAGGAAAAAGATAAGGATAATAATTCGAAATTCAACAATGGCAATAGTACCAGCAAAAAACAAAGATCTCTTCTGAAAACATCAATAATGATGATAATCGTAATAGCTGTTGTGGTCGTTGCAAGCAGCATAATTGGACAACTGCTTGAACCAAGGTACCAGCCATTCTTGAGAGTAGGGGTAGTTTCTATTATCGGGTATTTTGTAATAAACTCACTTGCTAACATCTTTTACAAGCTTACATATGATACTTTGAAAAAGAATGCGGAGATAATACGAATTCTAATTAAAATAATTGGTGCAATTATAGTAATATCTATAATAATTTCTTATTTGAGCGAGGACCCTATAATTGCCGCGTCAATAGGTACGATTACTGCCATTGTAATAGGCTTTGCAAGTCAGAATGTTCTAGGAAATTTAATTTCTGGATTGTATCTTGCCATTGCACGACCCTTTAGAATTGGAGAAAAGGTTACTGTATTTGGTAATACAGGCATTATTCTTGATATCGGATTATTATACTGTAAACTAAGAACTGACGATGGTGACATGATACTTGCCCCAAATTTATCTATGGTAAGTACAACAATTATTGTAAGAAAATCCTAAATTCTCTAAAAGGTAAGTATTTAGTGATTAGTATTACAAAAGCATCTAATTACATTACTATGCTTAGTATCAGTCGGATCAGCTTGACTTTTTATGTTACTTGTATTAACGTTACTATTTCGATGCTAACTTAAGTGTACAACAACACATCATAGCAGTCACTAGTGATATCTTCTCATAACTCTATCTGCGGAAAGTGCGTATTTAGCTATTTTCCAAAAAATGATCCGAAGGAATCTTTTAGCGCATCAAACGCATCATCTATCATCCCTGAAGTGTTCTCCATTACACCAGTGGTATTGGATGAAGTCCCCGAAGTAAAATTAGTATTTGGTGTAAATATTGGACTTGTAATATTACTTGTACCATTGTTTCCACTCTCATTTGCTTGTGCAGATGCATAGTGATATGAAATTAATAGGTTCAAAGTTATGAACAAGGAAAGAGTCATCATTACTACCAAGCTCTTGTCCCACATGTTAGATAAATCTGAAATAGATGATTATATAGTTTTCATACTCAGCTTCGAGTATCTTTAGGTTGTAGGTTTTATTTCTATAACCAAATGATCGATATACTTGGTCTCATTAGACTTACTTGGTTACACTTTGGATAACTGTCAAAATCACTGGAATAATTCCTGCTGCGTATGTTATTTGTAATTTTATCTTTTGTTCTAATGGTTCTTCGGTAAGAAATAACTCTGTTTTGACATCCTTAAGCGATGACAGATATCTTACAGGTTCTAATGTATCTCCTGATTCAAAAGATTGAATTATTTTATTGACAGTTTCGATTTTCTCCTTTGCAGGTAGAATCGTAATTTTTGAATAAATTTTTTTTATCTCATTTATTTCAAGATTGATATGTCTTTTAAGAAAAGAGTTATAGGAATTCAAACCTTTGATTAAATATTCCATCTTTTCTGCCTCATCATTACTATTTTTGGCAATGGAAAGACACCCCTTGGCAAAATACAACCTGAATCGTTTTCTGGAAATGGCGAACACCATCTTGAGGAGTCCTGCTAATACTGTCAGAAAAAGAAATCCTCTTGCTGAATAGAATATGATATTGTCGGTAAACATAGATACAATCTCGTCAGAAACAAATTGTTCAAATAGGGGTTTTAGAAATTCTATTACTGTAAAAAATATCAATAAAGGAACAGCGATGTAGAGAATTTTTTTGACAAGTTCAAATTCTGATACTGCAGATTCGAAGCCTCTTTTTACAAAATATTTTTCAATGGAAAATGGTGCGGGATATGGAGGATAAATTATTACCATGACTACAAAGACAATTATTTGGATAGTAGAAGAGATATTTACTGATAATTTTGCATATTTTAGATTCTGATCGAGGGTATCTAATGTAGATATACTTTTGAAATAATCTGTCACTACTTGTGTAAGGAAAAAATGTGAGATAACCACTGCTGAAGGAAGAACAATTAATACTATAATGGTAAGCTGAAAACCGGACAATAATGATATTTTTTTGTCCAATTTTCCATATAGATGAGATAAATTATCAGATATAGGGGTATTCAATACCGCTTACCAGTAAAATAAAGATAATAAAGTTGAATAAATCAGTTTTGGCTTATTGGCAGGCAGCTAAGTAGCGAGGACATTACGATTTGTGCAAGTTGTTGATTCTCCCTACAGGAGTAGCTGTATGCTATCGTTTGCATTACTGTGACAGGTTAGTAATTTGAGCAGTGCTTATAATGGCCAGAATTATTCTTTTGTTACCACCCAAGTAGGATGTATTTCATGCCATCCTTTTGGCTCATCTGTGACCCATGCGCCCCAGATATGGACTTTGTCACCTTCCTTAGGGAGAGATACACTTTCAATGTCTCGATCTGGGGGAACAACTTCTATTACTAGCAATCCATCAGTTTTTTCATCGTTTTTATCATTCAAGAGAAACTCATATTTGTCATCTAACTTTAACAAAAATTTGTAATCTCCGTCATCCATGTTTTTAGTATGCATTACATCACCAGTTGCCTCTTGACACTCAGCCAGTACTTTCAGATCTCCCTCATTTGAGGCCCCATCAAGAACATTTCCCTCTCTGCAATTATCACCTGTTAAAGATTTATGTTGTTCCACACTTTTTACATCCGCGTCATCAACTTTCTTCTTTTCCTCTTGGGGGATTGGTTCTTTTTCCTCTTCTTCTGAGATAGCTCTTTCCATCCTTTCCTTTAATTTCTCAAATCTATCCTTTAATACGCTCTCTTTTTTCTCTATATTTTTGCTTAATTTATTTATTATCTTATCGTCTAGCTCATCATTGCCCGATTTTTCTTCCTCACTTTCCAATTTTTTCTTCATGTTCTCCAGCCCAGGATTACATAGGTCGCTGCTTTGAAGATTTTGAAGATCATCTCTTTTCAATTTACCTAATCCTGGTTGACAGTCAGACGAAGATCCATCCTGACCTTGGCTTGCTTTTTGCTTAATATAGACAAGATAGTTATCTTTTACTTCATCATTAGAAATCTGAATTGGATCAGCTGCCCATACTTTTGTTAATAAGTTAGTATTTCCAGTAACATAAGACGTTAGTAATCCTCCTGAGAATACTAAAATTAAAAAATAAGTCGATACAAGTCCAGTTCCTCTTTTTAGATTCATTATGGTGGATATAAAAGCCAGCTTTATAAACGCACTTGATAGAAATTCTTGAAACATGCAACCATATACTAAGAAAATACGCCAAAGTTACTTGTATCAATCTATATTTCTAAAATCATAAGACTAATTTTGTAATGTAACGATAATTTCTATAGAAAATAAACACACGTTGTTTCTCATATTTGCTTTTTTTATAACTGGTTATTTCATTTGTCTAATTCTGCAACTTGTAAACTTACATTTGATTCCTATCCAAAATAAGTTGAAAAATATGTTCACTCAGATTTATTCTGTTTGACTATTTACTAACGTATTTCTATGTTCTAATAATCAACAAATTGACTATTATTCATTCACCAATTTGACCCCTATCTACCCATCCTTGCTGAATGAGTGTCCACCAGTTTTCGGCCAAACCATTGGTAACATAGTCATAAGGTAAGAATCCATATTCGCCTTCAAGTTCAAATCAGTTTTGGGAAGGTAATATAGTCTTCATCTAGGATGTATGAATATTGCAAATTACAAGCAAAGAATTAGATGCAGCCAATGCTTACATTTCTTGTACCTGTCATTTGGCTGTATGAGGTGTAGGTGGGTGCTGTATAACATTCAATTGTCACTTTCGCACTTTACTTCATATTTCATGCTTTCATTTGCCAATCCAAAACCGGAGCCGCCAAAGAAATTTGCCTTTCGCTATACTTTACTATCGACATCTACAAAGGATCACTGTTCCGGAAATAGATCACTCTTCCCGAAAGGTACAAACGGGTGCTGGTGCCTAATTCTCCTTCTTCGAATTCTCATAGGTGGCAGTACCTCCTGGCTTCGTTGTCTCGCCGCGTCTATTTCATTCAAAACAGCATCCTTTCCCTCATTCATTACTTGCAATTCGCTAGAAGCAGAATTTATGTCCTGTTTTAATGATTGCAAAAGATTCCAACGGTAAGAATTCTCGTGTTTCAATCGTTGCGCATCGTTCTGAAGTGCATTACATTCCAATTTCATCGAGTTCAACTTTCGAGCATATGTGACTCCTTCTATA
>Ga0209868_1000072_pt1 | contig 12107 bp, 10 predicted proteins | sample GWRWN3_40_50_FD_187217 | JGI IMG/M metagenome (GOLD analysis project Ga0209868, IMG submission 187217) | Riverbed sediment microbial communities from areas with no vegetation in Columbia River, Washington, USA - GW-RW N3_40_50 (SPAdes)... | ecosystem: Environmental > Aquatic > Freshwater > River...
CACCCAGAGTCAAGCGGACATGATCCTCCCGGAAAACCTGCCCGTCTCCACCGTCGTGACTCGCATCGACACTCACCTCCGGCTTCGTGGCCTCCCGGGCCTGGTGCCGCCGCGAGTCCCGGATTCGAAGGCGGCCACGAAGCCCGGAGCGGCGGCAGCCGGGCCCACCCTCCAAGGTTCATTGGCGGTCATGGATCTGACGGAGGTGACCCAGGCCGTCTCCATCGGCAGAAAGACCGGGCGGCTCGTCCTCTCGTTAAAGGCCGGCCAGGGGGCAATCCTGTTTGACTCGGGTCGGGTCGTGCACGCTGAGTTCGCGGGAAAGACAGGAGAGGGAGCGTTTAACGCGCTTGTGGTGGCGTCCCATCGCGAGCGAGGCGGGTCCTTCTCCTTCGTTCCCGTCGCGGCTGGAGACGCGTCACAGCTTCCGAACACCATTCAGACAGACCTGGAGACCCTGCTCCTCAACATCGCCGTCGAGATGGACGAGAGTCAGCGGGATACGCGGAACTGACCCGAGGGGGCGATCGCGTCCACATCTCCGTCACCACACGGATCCGAATCTGAAAGGTCCTTGGTCTGAAATCACGCTCCGCGAGGCCCCCGCCCTTCACAGGGGAGGCTGGAGTACGGCAGTGGCGCAGGTGGCAGCATAATTGCATAATGGTCGATACTCCGAAGGTGGGCGAATCCGTGAGTTGAGGTGAGAAGGGGTCAGCGGTGAGGGTCATCACAAAGGCACATCGGAAGCGAACTCTGCGCGCGAACCTCCAGAAGCGGAAGCCTCCGCGCTTTCGCGTTTCCGGGGTCATTGCGGCGATCACAACCCTGCAGGAGGCCGACGTGCTCGATCTCAGTCTGGAGGGAGCGCTCATCGAGCATCAGGGCATGCTCCCCCTTGGAAGCCCCTGCTTCCTCCAGCTAGAGATCGACGATCAGCGCATGGCCGTCGAGTGCCGCGTCGTGCACAGCCGTGTGAGCCGCAGGGGGGGAGGGGGTGCCCTGTACTATCAGACCGGGCTGCAGTTCTGCCACCTGTCCCGGGGGGCCGAGCAGTCCCTGGGGGCGCTCATCCGCTCCTACGGGGCCACCGAGGGCTAGACAGCACCCGGCGCCTCGGGACGGCATGGGAGGCACTGAACAGGGTAAGGAGCTCAGGTGGTAAGACGAAGGAAACGCCTTAAGAGGTGGTTGAGCCGCGAGTCCGCTCCCGAAGAGGTGCAGCCGCAAGCGTCCGCGGAGGCGCCACCGGGGGTTGAGGCGGAATCGGCCCACCCAGTGCTGGACGAGGTCCGGACAGAGCCACCCGCAGAGGCACCCGAGGCGGGGGTCGAAGCCCCACTCGTCGCCGAGGGTGAGCCGCAATTGGCCGCTCACGAGCCGGGGGGGGTCGAAGTCCACGTTTCCGTAGGAGCAGCCGAGGGGGTGGTCGAGGTTCAACCCCCCCCCGAGGCCCCCGAGGAGACGATTGTGCAGTTCGTCGCCAAGGCGCCCCCCGAAATCGAGACGCAGGCGGCGGCAGAGGCGTCCCCCGAGATTGAGACGCTGCTTACCCCGGAGCAAGAGGCCGAGCTCCGAGACGAGAAGTCGGCGACGCGGCGACAGTACGCCCGGTTCTTCGTGGGGGGAAAGGCCAAGGGCCGGGTCACGGCCATCTATGATGCAGTGGTCCTGAACCTCAGTATAGGGGGTTCGCTGATCGAACATGCCCATGTGGTCCGCCCGGGCACCCTCTCCTCCTTAGACCTCGACCTGTTCGGGAAGCGACTGCGGCTCAAGTGCCGCGTGGCCCGGTCGGTGGTCCACGGGTCAAACGTGCTGCCCACTGGGGAGCGCGAACTGATTTACCGCACCGGACTAGAGTTTCTCGAGCTGTCTGAGGCGACGCGCCAGATGATCGGAAGGTATATCCAGTCGATGGTGAAAGAAGAGCGTGGCTAAGCTGCCACCTCGCCTGCGGCACAGCACGCCTCTCCGAAGCACCTTTCGCTCCCGACGCAGCACGAGGCCGCCAGTGAGGGGTTGGTGCGCGGCTTGCGTTGGAAACCCCTTGTCAACGCGACCCTTTAGCGCTACAAGGCGAATGAGGAGAGCTGGCGGAGGCGTGTGGGAATCGAACCCACCGGCCCGCTTTTGGCAGGCCCTCCGGTTTTGAAGACCGGGAGAGCCACCAGACCCATTCCGCCTCCACCTCCGGGGAGTCAAGTGTAACAGTTGCGCGCTGCCGTGCGCAAGTGTCCCCGGAGGGGGTGTCCAGGTGTGGAACGGCTTTTGCAATTTCTCCCCCGGGGAGAGGGCGCCAATGAGGGGTCTGTCCGAGGAACGACAGCCTCGCATCCTGGTGGTGGATGATCAGGAGGAGAATCTGGACCTCGTGGAGGCCTTTCTCAGCGTCCACGACTACCAGGTCATCCGAGCGAGAGATGGTCGAGAGGCCCTGGCCCAGGTAGCCCAGGCGCCCCCTGACCTGATCCTCCTCGATACCCACATGCCGCCACCGGACGGCTTTGAAGTCTGCAGACAACTCAAACAGCGTGAGGAAACCCGCCTGGTCCCCGTCATCATCGTGACGACCGCCGGGGAACTGGAGAGCCGGGTCCGGGGAATCGAGGCCGGCGCCGACGATTTCTTGACGAAACCGGTCCACCGGGTGGAACTGGATGCCCGGGTCCGCTCCCTCCTGAAGCTCAAGCAGTATACCGATGAGCTGGAAAACGTGGAGGCGGTTCTGGTCAGTCTGGCCCTGGCCGTTGAGGCGAAGGATCCTTCAACCCATGGGCACTGTGAACGGCTGTCCGATTACGCCGTCCAGCTCGGGCAGCAGCTCGCACTCCCCTCTGATGATCTCAGGGCCCTCCGTCGGGCCGGATATCTGCACGATCTCGGCAAGATCGCTGTTCCCGAGGCGATCCTCCTGAAGCCAGGTCCTCTGACGCCGGAAGAGGCGAGCATCATGCGGCTGCATCCGGTGGTCGGCGAGCGGATCTGTCGACCCCTGCGATCGCTGCGGCTGGTCCTTCCGATCATTCGCCACCACCACGAGCGCTGGGATGGGAGCGGGTACCCGGACGGTCTTGCGGGCGAGTCAATCCCGCTCACCGCCAGAATCCTGCAGATCGTCGACGTGTTCGATGCGTTGGTCGTGGACCGTCCCTATCGGGCCAGCCTCTCGCATGCCGACGCCACGCAGGTGCTGCAGGAGGAAGCCAGGAAGGGATGGTACGATCCGGCCGTGGTGGCCGAATTCCTCGGGCTCCTCAACAGCAATGGGGGATCGTTACAGGCCGGGTCAGCGGCCATCGTGAGGTAGCAGGGCCTCCTCCGGCACGAGGGCCATCTCCGGAACCTGGTCGACGCTCCTGATAAACCGGAACTCGATCCCCTCTCGGACCTCCTCAGGAGTGTCTTCCAGGTCCGTGGCGTTCCGCTCGGGGAGGACCATGGCCCTGAGGCCGGCGCGCTTGGCCGCGAGCACCTTTTCCTTGATTCCGCCCACCTGCAGGACCTGCCCCCGCAACGTGATCTCCCCCGTCATCCCCACCTCGCTCTGGACCGGCCGTCCCGTCACGAGGGAGAACAGCGCAGTGTACATGGTAATCCCGGCGGACGGTCCGTCCTTGGGAATGGCTGCCGCGGGGACGTGGATGTGGATGTCCTGCTTCAGGAAGAAGTCCTCGGCTAGGTCGAGCTCCCGGGAACGGCTCCGGATGGCGCTCAGGGCCGCCTCCGCGGACTCCTTCATGACCTCACCCAGATGGCCGGTCAGGATCAGGTTCCCCTTTCCCGGCATCTTCGTGGCCTCCACGAAGATGATCTCACCCCCGGCGGGCGTCCAGGCGAGCCCCGTGGCCACGCCCGGCTGAGCGGTCCGCTCCGCCACCTCGGAGAAGAACTTGACCGGGCCGAGCAGGGGGCGCAGATCTTCCGCGGTGATGGTGACGGGATCGGTCCTCCCCTCTGACACCTGCTTCGCCACCGCGCGACAGATGGTGGCAATCTCTCGCTCCAGGTTTCGGACCCCCGCTTCACGCGTGTATGAGCTGATGATCTCGCGGACGGTGTCGTCGGTGACCGTGAGCTGCGCCGCCGTGAGGCCGTGGGCCTCGAGCTGCTTCGGGATCAGATAGCGCCTGGCGATGTGGAGCTTCTCTGAGGCAGTGTAGCCCGGCAGCTCGAGCACCTCCATCCGATCCCGCAGCGCCGCAGGGATCGGATCCAGGATGTTGGCGGTCGCGATGAACATCACCCGGGACAGGTCGAAGGGAAGTTCGAGGTAGTGGTCCGAAAAGGTCGTGTTCTGCTCCGGGTCCAGCACCTCGAGCAGGGCGGATGAGGGATCTCCCCGGAAGTCGGCTCCGATCTTGTCCACTTCATCCAGCATGAAGACGGGGTTATTGCTTCCCGCCTTCCGGATACTCTGGATGATCCGGCCCGGCAGCGCCCCGACATAGGTCCGGCGGTGGCCGCGGATCTCGGCCTCGTCCCTGATCCCCCCGAGCGAGATGCGGATGAACTTCCGGCCCAACGCAGCCGCGATGGAGTGGCCGAGGGAGGTCTTGCCGACGCCGGGGGGGCCGACAAAGCAGAGGATGGGACCCTTCATGTCCTTCTTCAGCTTCCGAACCGCCAGATACTCGAGGATCCGTTTTTTCACCTTCTCCAGGTCGTAGTGATCCTGGTTCAGGATCTGCTCGGCGGCGGCGATGTCCAGGCGGTCCTCGGTCCCCTTGAGCCAGGGAAGGTCGAGGAGCCACTCGAGGTAGGTCCGAACGACGCTGTACTCCGCCGCGGCGGGCGGCATCCGCGCAAATCGACCGAGCTCCCTGAGCGCCACCTCGCGGACCTCGTCGGGCAGAGGTGTCTCATTGATCCGGCGGCGCAGCTCTTCCGCCTCCTGGGTCCGCTCATCCCCCTCGCCCAGCTCCTGCTGGATTGCCTTGAGTTGCTCGCGCAGGTAGTACTCGCGCTGGCTCTTGTCCATCCCCGCCTTGACCTGGTCCTGGATCTGGCGACTGAGCTCGAGGGACTCCAGCTGCCGCGTGAGCAGCTCGGTCACGCGCCTCAGGCGGGGCTTGATCTCCGTGATCTCAAGGACCTCCTGCTTTTCCTCCACCGAGAGGTTCAGGTTCGAGGCGATCATGTCGGCCAGCATCCCGCCCTCGTCGATGTTGAGCGCCACGATGGCGAGCTCGGCCGGCAGGTTGGGGGAGAGGTCCACCGCCTCCTGGAAGAGGCGGCGCAGATTGAGCACCAGCGCCTCGACCTCCTGGTCCCGTACCTCGTGATCGGGGAGCGGCACGACGGCGGCGCGGTAGTACGGGTCCGTCTGCGTCATCTGGCCGAGGCGGATCCGCTCGAGGCCCTGGACCATGATGCTGATCGTTCCGTCGGGCAGCTTGATCATCTTGGCGATGACCGCGGCGGTCCCCAGCGGGAATAGATCATCAGGGCGGGGATCCTGCGCCTCTTGCTCCTTGAGGGCCACGACCCCGATCATCCGGTTCCCCACCACCACCTCGTCGACGAGGCGAATGGATTTCTCTTGCCCGACCAGGATCGGAAGAATCACGTGCGGGAAAAGGACCGTTCCCCGGAGTGGCAGGATAGGGAGGTCGCGTGGAATCGGGTCAGCGGCGCCGGGTGGTCGATTCTGGGTTGTGTCCTGCGCTCTCATGGGGTGCCTCCCTGGGGCGCCTGATTACTCGGTGAGAATCGGCACTGACGTGACGCTGGGGTCCCCTCGCTTGGGGATGGTGATACGGAGGAACCCGTCCTGATAGACCGCCTCGATGGCGTCACGGGACGGGGTGAAGTCGAGGGAGACCCATCGCTCGAAGGGCCCGGCTTCAATCTCCATCTGATGGCATCGTTGTGCGTCGACCGGAGCAGCCACGCGCCGCGCCCCGGCAATCCGAAGGCGCTGTCCGTCGAGGTGGACCTCGATGTCCTTCCGGTCGGTCCCGGCTATCTCCATCAACACGATGACGGCCGAGCTCGTCTCGAAGACATCGATAGCCGGGGCAAAGCTCGAGCCCCGGACGGGGGCGGGGCGGCCGCGGTGGAAGAGGGACTTCATCATCTCGATCATGGTAGAGCGGAGCCGCTCGAAATCGCGCTCGATGTCCTCGCCAGAATCCCTCACAAGGACCTCTCTCTCTGATTGCATCGCGACCCACGCCGCTCTCGGACGCGTGAGGTCCGCTGGATCCACCGGAAGCCCGCATGTCTCCTTGTGGATACGATATCAAAAGGAGAGGGCGGGATCAACCGCCCTGAGATCCCTTGTGAGAGGAAGAGGCAGCGGGTACAATGGGCGCGCACAGGAACGTGAGGGGCGAATGACACAGGGCATTACAGCCGTGGAGGGGATCCGGGTGGGGCACGCGAGCGACTGTGATGCGTGCACGGGGTGTACCGTGATCCTCTGCGAGGGAGGAGCCGTTGGGGGGGTGGACGTCAGGGGATGGGCTAACCCTTCTGTCCCTCGGCCTTCTCCTCGGGCGCCTTGCTCTCCTTGGGGGTCACATCGATGGCATCTTTCCCCGACGTGGCATCCTTGAAGCCTCGGATCGCCTTCCCGAGGCCACTGCCGATCTCGGGCAGGCGGCTGGCCCCAAAGACGATCAAGACGATGAACAGGATCACCAAAAGCTCTGGAATCCCTAATCCGAACATCACACCTCCTGCCGCCAGGCTGCGGAAAAACCCTTACCCCGAGCCCGTTCTGATCTAAGCATCGTATATCTTCCACCCTTCTGTCAACCGGAAACTAGGCACTGGACTCCATCGGCGGTGCTACCGGCCGTAGAGGACGCGGTCGTCGCCGGCGCGGCGGGTGAGCTTGATCTGATCGAAGTGCTCCAGGTACGGGATGGCGTGCTTGCGGGTGATCCCGAGCAGATCCTTGAAGCTTGGAACGGAGATGGAGGAATGCTGCGCCAGATACTCGAGGAGGCGCGCCTTCGCCTGTTCGTACGCGTCGCGATGCACATACAGGTCGTCCGTGATCTTGATAAGGGTGCCCTGTTCGACGAGACGGAAGAAGACCGCCTGCGCGGCTCTTCGATCTGCACCCGCCTCCTTGAAGGCCGCGTCGACGGTGGGTGGCTGCAGCCCAGCGGTGCGGTAGAGGGTTTCGAGGCGTTCGGTGAGCGCCGCCTCTGCCGCCGAAAGTTGGGGCCGGTGCGCCGTGAGGCGGACCCTGTCGCGGTCCTGGGCCACCTCTTTAGCCACCGTGAGGTCGTTCAGGAGCTGGGCGAACAGAGCCGGGGCAACCCCTCTCGCCAGGCGACTGCGGAGCTCCTCCTTGGAAATCCCCTCTCGCAGCGGGTTCTGCGCATGAAACTGCCTGAGCAGGCTCAGGATGGTCCCGCAGAGATCCTCATAGATCTCCCGATGGAGGTAAGCCTCTCCGTCCCGCCCCGGAAGCTGGATGATTTTGCCGGCTGTCAGCAGCTCTCGAAGCTCACCCTGCAGGGCCTCGGGGTCCAGGCCGGCCAGGGATTGGAGGCTCAAGGGAGAGAGGGGGGAGGTGTTGCTCTTCAAGACTTGCAGGAGACGGTCTCGCGATGAGCCTCGCTCCAGGATCTTGAGGTGGGCGACGACCTCGGGGCGCCTGCGTCGCTTGAGGGATGGGCAGGGATCGAGAATGACCCCACCCCCTATGGTGGTGGAAGGGGAGTAGCTCCGAAGGACGTAGCGATCGTGGGGCATGGCCGCCGTGGGCCGCTCGAGACGGAGATGAACGTACGCCTCCTCCCCCGGGTTGAGCTTCTCGCGATCGAGCAGGATGGCCCGGGCCAGAATCTCGGCCGTCCCCAGATGAAAGCGGACGCGAGCGCGGTTCGCCAGGGGCTTCGGGGCGTCCGGCAGGAGACCAAGGGTCGCCTCAAGGGAGGTGCTCACCCGGAGGGTACCCTGGAGGCAGAGGAGGTCGCCCCGCTCGATCTGGTCGGTCTCGAGCCCAGGGAGGTTGACCGCCGTTCGCTGCCCGGCCAGGGCCTTCTCCACACTCTCATTATGGACCTGGAGGCGCCGGACCCGAGAAGGCAGGTCCTTCGGAAGGATGGTCACCTCGTCGCCGATGGCAAGGGAGCCTGTCCAGAGGGTCCCGGTCACTATGGTGCCGAAGCCACGGATGGTAAAGACGCGGTCAATGGGAAGGCGGACGATTCCATCCCCTCGCCTCGGCTGGATCTCGGCGGCATGGCCAGCGAGCGCATCGCGGAGTTCACGGAGCCCCTCGCCGGTGAGGGAAGAGACGGGGAGGATCGGCGCCTCGTCAAGGCAGGTTCCGGTGAGGAACGTCCGGATCTCCTCCTGAACGAGATCGAGCCACTCCGGTTCCACCAGGTCCTTCTTCGTGAGGGCGACGAGCCCTCGACGGATGCCCAGGAGCTGGCAGATGTGGAGGTGCTCTCGGGTCTGGGGCATCACCCCCTCGTCGGCCGCGATGACCAGAATGACCAGATCGATGCCTCCCACGCCGGCCAGCATCGTCTTGACGAACCGTTCGTGGCCAGGCACATCGACGACGCCCAGGGTGATCCCCTCCTCGAGGCGGAGAAAGGCGAAGCCCAGCTCAATGGAGATGCCCCGCTCCTTCTCCTCTTTGAGCCGGTCGGTGTCGATGCCGGTGAGGGCCTTGACCAGGGCGGTCTTGCCGTGGTCGATATGGCCAGCGGTCCCGACGATGACGTGCTTCATCGAAGAACTCCGAGGCGCGATGTTGGGTGAATGCTCCCTCGATAAACAGAGTATAGAGAGATCTCGCCAAAAGCTCAACGGGTCAGAAGGGGGATGAAGGGAGAAAGGGATCAAGGAGATGGGATTACCGGGCAGGGGTGGGCTCGGGGGCGGGCGTGTAGAGGATCCGCTCCGGGTGGGAGTAGAGATTGAAGCCTTCCCCCCGGGCGTATCCGATCAGGGTGATCCCGAGCTGTTTTGCCCCTTCGATCGCTAGAGAGGTAGGCGAGGTCCGCGAGATGATGAAGGGGGTCCCCATGTGGGCGCCTTTGCGCAGCATCTCGGAAGAGATGCGCCCGGTGCTCAAGAGGATTCGCCCGCGGGTCGGGATCTCTTTCAGGAGCGCCTCGCCCATGATCTTGTCCAGGGCGTTGTGGCGCCCCACATCCTCGGCCGCGATGAGCAGCTTCTCGCCGTCGCTCAGGGCCGCTCCGTGGACCCCTCGGGTGGCCATGTACAGGGTACAGGCCTCAAAGAGCTGTCGCATGAGGGGATAGACCTGCTCCGGCTTGAGCACCTCCTCAGACAGGATGGGGGGGTATGGCTGCAGCGCCAGCGAAAAGGTGATCCCCCCGCTGCACCCCGAGGTGAAGACCCGTCGGGTCGGGGGGGTGAAAGGCCTGGCGAGGGTGACCTCGGCCAGGCCCATCTCTTCGTGGATCTCGAGGGAGGTGATGTCGGCAAGATCCTGGATGATCCCTTCGAAGGAGAGAAACCCCACCACGAGGTAATCCAGCTTGACCGGGGTGCTCATCATCGTGGCCAGCTCCTGGCCGTTCACCAGGATGGTCAGGGGCCGTTCCGTGACGACCCCCTTGTCGAGGCTCTCGAATCGTCCCGCCTTATATCGGTAGGTGCCCACGCGACCACCCCCGGCTAGTAGACGTTAAAAGGTGGGAACGGGAGGGGTTTCCTGATCTCGCCTCCCCAGACGATGACGTACCGGAGGAGAAGCCCACCGACGAGGACCATCGCGAATTTCACGTACAGGAGCCAGTCCGCTGGAATGTGAAGGACCTTGACGAGCAGGACTTCCACGAGACTGGCCAGGAAGGGGAGCGCCAGGGCTAAGGCGATGACCCCCCACCAGAACCAGGGAGCAAGGTCACCTTTGGTCAGGATCCCATATACCAGCTTCTGCCCGACGTCACCGGCCGCAAAGGCGGCGAGCATTAGATAGATCCAGCTCCCTTCCGCGATGATGACCAACGTATCGATAAGGCTGAGGGTCCCGGCAGTCTGGCCAGCCCCGCCGAGCTCTCTCCTGACCACGCCGGAGTGCCGGAAGTGGTCCACCGCGAGGGCGACCAACCCGCATCCGGCAAGCCCCGTCGAGAGACCGGAGATGAGGAAGAGCACCGGGATGTATCTGACGTCCCAGAGGGGACTGAACCAGTAGCCCCCAGGGACTGACCACGCCCCTGAGATGAGAAGCCCCGTGTACAGGGCCATCCCGATGCCAGCCGGAATGGAAAGGATCGCCGCGATGAGGCGCGGGGCTCTTCCCGTCCGAAAGTACCAGAGGACGGCATATGCCACGGCGAGAGGGAAGAAGGCTGCGATGATCCAACCACCGATGGTCAGCCAGGATCGGTAGTTGCTCATGAAGAGCGGGAAGAGGATCCCTCGTTCGGGTTTCCCCAAGTGAAAGGTGAGGGCCAAGCCTCCCACGATGATGATCGGGAGGGTGATATAGGCAGCAATGCGAGAGAGAGCTTGGTATCGCTCGTGCTTTCCCCCGAGGAGGTCCGCCAGGGCTGCGATCAAAAGAGTTCCTCCGGCCATTCCTCCGAGAAAGAGATACCAGGGAATGTGAAAACTGGCCCCCCACTTTGAGGTGACCAGGATGATCGGTTCCATCGAGGGTATTTGCGGTGGCATCGCTATCCCTCCTAAAGATGAAATCCCCACCGGCGCCCTTGGTCGCCGGTGGGGATCCCGTTGACTCCCGTGCCGAACGAGGTTGCTGCCGTCGGCGTGCTAGAACCGCGTCCCTGTCGGATACGCGGTCTCCCATCCCCAGGCGCCGCCGCCAGAGCCACGGGCGGCCACGCGGGCGCGAACCACCTTGGCCACCTCTTCGGCGTCCCCGGCGATCAGCGCCTTGGTGGAACAGACCGAGGCGCACATGGGCAGCTTCCCCTCTGCGATCCGGTTCGACCCGTATGACCGCCGCTCCTTCTCCGAGAAGGGCTCGTCGGGCCCGCCGGCGCAGTAGGTGCACTTGTCCATGACGCCCCGCGCCCCGAAGGCGCTTTCCTTGGGAAATTGCGGCGCCCCAAACGGACACGCATACAGGCAGTACCCGCACCCGATGCAGGTCTCTTTGTTGACGTGCACGATCCCATCCGGCCGATGGTAGAGGGCATCCACCGGACAGACGGCCACGCACGGTGCCTTGGAGCAGTGCATGCAGGGGACGGCGATGTTGGTCTCCCCCGGCTGCCCCTCGTTCACCGTGACCACCCGGATGCGAGCAATGCCCTGCGGGACGTTATTCTCGTTCTTGCACGCGACCTCGCAGCCGCCGCATTCAATGCAGCGCTTGGCGTCGATGTAGAACTTCATCCGCGCGGTCGTTAAGGCCATAGCTCACACCCCCTTTCAGGCCTTCTTGATCCGGCACAGGCCCGTCTTGGTTTCCTGCATCTGGGTGACGATGTCATACCCATAGTTGGTGACCGTGTTGGCAGACTCGCCGAGACCGTAGGGCACGGTCCCCTCGGGGAACTTTTGCTCGAGCGACTTCCCCTCAAGGAACCCGCCCCAGTGGAAGGGCAGGAAGACGGTGTCGGGGCCGACCCGGCGGGTCACCTTGGCCTTGACCTTGATCATGCTGGGCTTAGCGTCAAGATCGGGCGGCGACTCGATGATCATCCAGCCGCCGTTCTTGATCCCATAGTCGTTGGCGAGCTTGGGGTGGATCTCGCAGTACATATCGTTCAGCTCCACGAGCCACCACGAGGCCCGCTCCGAGGCGCCACCCCCCTCGAACTCGACCTGCCGGCCGGACGTCAGGATGATCGGATACTCCTTCACCCAGTCCGGCTTCTGCAGGCTCTTGAAGAGGGTGGGCACGCGCCAGTGGTTCTTCACGTCGTCGTAGGTCGGGTACTTGGCGATCAGGTCGGGCCGCGGGCTGTGGATCGGCTCGCGGTGGGTCGGAATCGGATCGGGGATATTCCAGGCCTTGATACGGGCCCGCCCGTTGCCCCACGGGGCCAACCCCTGCGCCAGGGCCTCCTCGATCGGCTGACCGGTCAGATCAGTGCCGTAAGCCTTGCCCGGGCCGTAGTCCGGGTTCGGGGCCTTGCTTCCCCTGATATCGACGGCCGCGTAGAGCGATTTTTCATCCGGCGCCT
>Ga0209868_1000074_pt1 | contig 12058 bp, 14 predicted proteins | sample GWRWN3_40_50_FD_187217 | JGI IMG/M metagenome (GOLD analysis project Ga0209868, IMG submission 187217) | Riverbed sediment microbial communities from areas with no vegetation in Columbia River, Washington, USA - GW-RW N3_40_50 (SPAdes)... | ecosystem: Environmental > Aquatic > Freshwater > River...
GAGGGATGAGGCTGCCGGCTCGTCCGCAAGGAGGAGGATCCGAAGCTGGCCGCCCGCCGGGATCTCAGTCTCGCCAGGGACGAACGCGAGCCCGTCGGCCCAGGCCATGGAGTGAAGCATCGCCGAACCCTGATCGCCGGTGAGGCGGGCGGTGTAGCCTGCGTCGGTCTGGGTCAGGATCACCCGCAAGTATGCCGGGCGGCGATCCTTATTGACGATGGCCTGGGCGGCCGTGACTCTGATCTCCGGGTGGAACAGATCGGAATATCCTTGCATCTTCCTGAGCGCCGGCCGAACAAAGAGTTCGAACGTAACCATGCACGAGATGGGATTGCCCGGCAGTGCAAAGACCGGTTTCTGCCCAAGCAGGGCAAAGGTAAACGGCTTCCCGGGTCGCATGTTGACCTTGCGGACCCGAACCTCGGCGCCCAACTCTCGCAGAATCTCGACCATGAGATCGTAATCCCCAACCGACACCCCACCGGAGGTCACACAGAGATCCGCCCGAACACCCTCCCGCAGGTGCTCGGCGAGGAGCTTCTTTGTATCCGCCACCGGCCCGAGTAGAACAGGCACTCCCCCGGCCTGAAGCACCTGGGCGGCCAATGCGTAGCTATTGCTGTTGTGAATCTTGCCAGGGGTAGGCGCCTCATCCCAGCGAAGGAGTTCATCTCCCGTTGCCAGGATGGCCACGCGGGGGCGCTGGTAGACCGCCACCCGTCGCCGTCCCAGAGCAGCCAAGAGTCCAATCACCCCGGGGCGACACAGGGTCCCTGTTGCTAGCACCTCTTCTCCCGTCTTGACATCCTCGCCCGCGCTCCGGACATTCTGTCCGGGACCGACCTCGCGGACCACGAAGACCTCTCGATCGGTCGCCTGGGTGTCCTCCTGGCGGATCACCGCATCGGCGCCCCGAGGCAGTGGGGCACCGGTCATGATCCTGAGGCCCTGTCCCTTTTCCACAAGCCCGTCAAAGATCTGACCCGCTGCTGCTGTCCCGATGAGCCGGAGCGCCACTGGCCGATCACCGCTCGCATCGCGAGTATCCTCGGACCGAAGCGCATACCCGTCCATGGCCGCATTGTCCCAGGGAGGGATCGGCTCCGTCGCGGTGACATCCTCGGCGAGGACCCGCCCAAGGCCATCGAGCAACTCGACATACTCCCACCCGATCCTCTCCACCGAGCCGAGAACGATCCGCTGCGCCTCTTCAACCGCAATCATCGCCCAATACCTTTCCGTCTATTGTGGTTCTACACCACAACACCTTACTTCCTGTAAACCTCGCGGCGATGCGCGATGCGCAGAACGAGGAAGCCCTCGTCCGTCCTGACATAGATGATCCGGTAGTCGCCGACCCGCAAGCGCCACAGCCCCTGGAATTCACCCCGAAGCGGCTCGCCCCCTTTTCCACCGGCGGCGAGTTCGGCTTCCAACCCTTGAATGATTCTCCTGACTTCTCTTTTGTCGATGCGTCTTAGGTCCCTGGCGACCGAGGCCTTGTACTCAATCTTATATGCCAAGGCGCTTTCTCAGCTCGGTGCCGGAGATGACGGCATCGTCCTTATTCCGAAGCCGCTCCAGAGCAATCTGGTAGTCCGCATACTCGGCCAGATAGGACTCCAGTGCCTTACGGATCAGAAAGGTCTTAGGCCGCTCGGTGCTCTTTGCGAGATCTTCCAGGGCCCTTGCGATCTCTTCCGGGAGTCTCACTGAAATCGAAACGGACATAGCTATCTCCTTTGATGTAATGCGCTCGTATTACATGTATATCATGAGGCCCTTTGTATGTCAAGTAAAACAGTGGCTATTTGCTAGGGGGCGAGGCAGAGGGGGTGCCCGGGCGACCCATGGAGCCGCGGACCTGCTCCAGCATGCGCTTCGCGGTCAGCGCATATTCGTTATCCGGGGGCGCGGTCTTGATCAGTTGTTCCCAGATCTTGATCCCTTCGCGCGGCTGGACCTTCCCCTGGAAGAGCACCAATCCCTTCTCGAAAAGGGCATGGGGGTAATTGGGCGCTATGTCCAGGACTCGGTCAAAGGTCTTGAGGGCATCGTCGTAATGCTCGCCGCGCGCCAGCAGGGCCCCGATTTGGGTCAGCGCCTCTGCGTTTTGTGGGTCGTTTTCCAGGATCTTCTTATAGCCCTCCAAGGCCTGACGAAAGTCCCCCCGATCAAAAGCGGCATTGGCCTCTTGCAGGGTCGAGGGAACCGCCGGCCCACCCTCCCGCCCGGGAATGCTCCCGGTGATCCCCATCCCCTCCTGCCGGAAGGTGACGGACGTGCCGAGGAAGTAGCCGATCCCGACCCCAACCAGCAGAATGATCGCTGCCGGGATCAGGAGGCCAAGCCGATGGGACACCGGCGTGCGGCTCGGCGGTCCTGCCCTGCTCGGCTCAGGCTTGCGGGACGGTCTTGGATGGGTCTTAACCCGACGCTCCTCCTCCTGAAGTAGCGCTGCGGCTTGCATCTCGTACGTGCCGCGGATCTTTTCATATTCCTCCTGCGAGAGGGAGCCCGCCTCGCGCTCGAGTTCGAGCTCTCGAATGGCATCGTAGAGCTTCTCGCGTCTCAGCTTGAAGTCCTCAGGCTCTTCTTCCATTTCTGCGGAGGTCGAACCCCCCTTCTGGCGAAAAAGGGGATAGCCCACCGCCAGGACCGCGGCCGCAATGATGAGGAACACGATGATGTACAGCACGGCGCCTTCTTCCTTCGGGTCGCGCTAGGATTGATCCTGGGCCATCTCGCGGCGGACGCGTTCGAGGGTGGCCGGATCCACCGAGGGGGCGGCGGGTGCCGGATGGTTCTTCCACCGCCTCAGGACCATCAAGAGCGCGGCGGCCCCCCCGGCGAGGCCGAGGAAGGGAAGGACCCACACCAGCAGGTTAAAGCCCTCGCGCTTGGGAGCGAGCAGGATCCATTCCCCATAGCGTTCCACGAAGTAGGCCTTGACAGCCTCGGGACTCTCCCCGGCTTCGAGTCGCTCACGGATCAAGTCCCGCATCTGATCCGCCATCCGGGACGGGGAGTCAGCCACGGAGAGGCCCTGGCAGACTGGGCAGCGGAGTTCGGCGGAAATCTGCCGGACATCCTCCTCAACCGAAGAAGCCCCAAACGCACGGGGCGCGACCATCACAAGAGAGATGAGAAAACAGATAACGCCCTTACGCCCCACGCCCAACTTTCCCCCTTTCCTGTCCAGCCTGCCGTGCCCGCTCGAGAAGCCCTTCGATCTGGTCCGAGAAGACCCTGCCGGTCACGGCGCCGACATGCTTGTAGGCGATCCGCCCTTCGGTATCGAGGAAAAAGGTCTCCGGAATGCCGTAGACCCCGTAGTCGATAGAGATCTTCCCTTTGGGATCAATCCCATTGGGGAACGAGAACTGAAACCGGCGCATGAACTCTCGGGCCGCCTGCTCGGTGTCCTGGACATTCACCCCGACGATCACAACCCCTTTATCCTTGTAGGCGCGCCAGCCCCCTTCGAGCACAGGCGCCTCCTCGTAACAGGCGGGATAGCACCAGGAGGCCCAGAAATTCACCACAACCACCTTCCCGCGCAGGCTGTCCAGGTCGAGACGCCCTCCATCGAAGAGGGAGAGGGAAAAGGGGGGCGCCTGCTTCTCGATCAAGGGAGAGGGAACGGCCCTGGGATCGGTCCGGAATCCGTAGGCCAAGAGGAGGAGGATCGGCACCACCGAGAAAGGGATCAGGGACCTTTTCCAGCTTGCCGTCATGACTGCTCCCCCTTGACCGGCGGGGGAAGGAGTCCCGCGGGCAACAAGCCGAGCAGCGTCCCGAGCGCCATGATCGCCCCCCCGATCCAGATCCACGAGACCATCGGGTTCACCAGGATCTTGACCACGGCCCAGCTCCCTTCCCGATCAAAGCTCCCCAGGATCAGATAGAGATCCTCCTTGAAGCCGATCCAGTAGTCCACCTCGGCGATGGGCTCCTGCTGGGTCGGATAGAACCGGAGGGCGGGCGTCATCCGCCCCGCCTCGTGCCGGTCATTGAAGATGGTGAAGATCCCCTGCACCTTCACGTGCGTCGGCCCCTCGCTGCCGGTGAGCCGCTCGAAGCGCACCTGATACCGGCCAGCCTCCAAGGACTCGCCCTGCTTCAGCATCCCCTCCTGCTCCACCTGAAACGCGGAGGAGGAAGCGATCCCGATGGCGAGCAGTGCCACCCCGAGATGGACGATGAATCCCCCGTAGCGGCGCCGGTTTCGGAGGAAGAGCTGGCCCAGGGCCTGAAGCGGGCCTTCGCCGGCGGATCTTCTTCTGGCGCGGATGCCCCGGTAATACTCCTGCACCACGACGGCCGAGACGAAGACGGCCAGGGCATACGTCAAGAGGACCCAGGGGCTCTTGATGCCAACGACGAACGTCGTCCCTCCGGCGGCAAGGCCCGCCAAGGTCGGACCAAGCAGATTTCGTCGGAGACTGACCCATGAACCGCCCCGCCAAGGAATCACCGGTCCCACGCCCATGAGAAAGAGCAGCCCTAACGCGATGGGACCCGCCACGTAGTTGAAGTAGGGGGCCCCCACGCTCACCTTGACCCCGCGGACCGCCTCAGCCAGCAGGGGAAAGAGCGTCCCCAGAAACACCGTAAAACAGAAGGTGACCAGGAGGAGATTATTGAAGAGAAAGGCGCTCTCTCGGGAGAGGAACGAGTCCACCGCCCCCTCTGATTTGAGTCGGTCCGCCCGGTACGTGAGCAGGGTCACGGTGGATAGGAGGATCAGGGCGAGGAAGGCCAGGAAAAAGTAGCCGACGGCCCCCTGGGTGAAGGCATGCACCGAGTTCAGGATGCCGCTCCTGGTGAGAAATGTCCCGAAGATGACCAGGGAGAAGGTGAGCGAGATGAGGGTCAGGTTCCAGACCTTGAGCATCCCCCGCTTCTCCTGAATCATCACGGAATGGATGTAGGCGGTCCCGGCGAGCCACGGCATGAACGAGGCGTTCTCCACCGGGTCCCAGGCCCAGTACCCTCCCCACCCCAAGACATGATACGACCACCAGCCGCCGTAGATGATCCCACTCGTGAGAAACATCCAGGCGGCCACCGCCCACCGCCTGGTGATGTAGAGCCATTCCTCCTTCAGGCGTCCGGTGATCAGGGCCCCCATGGCAAAGGCGTACGGGACCGTGAAGCCTACATAGCCGGAGTAGAGCAAGAGCGGATGGACCAGCATACTGGTATCTTCGAGGAGAGGATTGAGCCCCCGGCCCTCGGACGGGACCGGCGCATGGCGTTCAAAGGGATTCGCCGGGATCAACAAGACCAGGAGGAAGAAGGCGGAAATACCCATCAGGACCGCGCTCACGTAGGGGAGAAAATCCCGGTGCTTCCGGCGATACATGACGACCACCTGCGCGGCCAACGTGGCCTGCATCCAGGCCCAGAGGAGAAGAGACCCCTCCAACGCCCCCCAGAGGCCGGCGATCTTGTACCAGACCGGATAATTCCGGCTGCTGTTGGACGCCACGTAGCGGATGCTGAAGTCCGACGTAATCAGCGCATACTCCAGGCCGAGCAGGGCGATGGTCACCAGGGCCCAGTGGACCAGGACGGCATTATGGGCACCTTCGAAGAGGGGCGTGTTTCCCCGGCGATGTCCGATGACTGCCGCCCCAGCTCCGAAGAGGGCGGTGACCAACGCCGTCCAGAGCGCGATGTTTCCCAGTTCCGCCGTCACCGTGGACACTCCTCTGGATGACCCATGACCGGAAGAAGTGGCTGGTGGCTGGTGGATAGTGACTCGTGCTCTTCACCAAACACCACCCACCAATCACCAACCACCGATGAGTCGTCAATCCTGAACCGTGAACCCTGAGGCACGAAGTCAGCTCCGCTCCCGCTTGATCAGGGACCGGTAGAGTTCCTGGGGTGAGGGCCGATCGCCCGACGGAGGCCGGTACTCTTCATTGTGCTTGGCCATGATCAGATCGGCGTCAAAAACGCCGTCAGGCCCCATCTGTCCCTCCACAATTGCCCCCGCCCCTTCCTTAAAGAGATCCGGTGGTATCCCCTTGAATCGGACCGGGATTCTGGCGCCGCCGTCCGTGAGCTGAAACGTGTAGCCTAACGTCTCAGGCGCGTGGGTCAGTGACCCCTCCACCACGAGCCCCCCGAGCCGGATCCGTCTCCCCATCCGCTCCCCCTCCTTCGCCTGAATCTCGCTCGGGGTGTAAAAGTACACCAGGGCCTCCTGGGTCCCTGCCCAGATCAGATAGCCGATGCCCGCGAGGATGACGAGACCGCCGATAAGAATCTGTCGATTCCGGCCCCTCATTTCACCACCTCGACCCGCCCGGCTGCCTCGCGGTCGAGTCGCGCCCGCCGTTTCCGGATGCGCATGCCGAGACTCCACCCATACCCCACCAGCGTAATGGCGGCGAGGCCGTAGGCAAGCCCGATGTACCCCCAGGGACCCATCTACTCTCCCAGGTCCCTGGCCTCGACCGCCTCATCGAGCGCCGCCAGCCGGAGGCGTCGGGCCAGAAAGTACGCGTAGAGCACCACGAAGGCCAGAAGGTTCACGTACAGGGGGAGCTTCAGCGCCGTGTCAATCGTCCCACGCTGCAGGGACGAGGACTGGTGAAGCGTTCGGAACCACTCAACGGCCATATGGGTAAAGATCATATCAAAGAACCCCAGGATGCCGACCACCGCCGCATAGCGCCCCGCGCGGTCCTGGTCCTCCACCACAGAACGGAGCATCAGATAGCCGAGGTAGACCAGAAAGAGGACCGCGGTCCCGGTGAGGCGCGCATCCCATGTCCACCACACTCCCCAGGTCGGCTTGCCCCAGATGGCGCCGGTAAAGAGCGTGATTGCGGTAAAGACGACGCCGACCTCAGCCGAGGCATGGGCGAGACGATCCCATCCCCGGGTCCCGCGCACGAGGTAGCCGATGCTGCAGACAAGGACGACGGTAAAGGCCAAATAGGCCGTCAGGATGCTCGGGACGTGAAGATACATGATCCGCTGGACCTCCCCCTGGACAGCGTCCGGCGGGGCCTGAACGAGACCCATCCAGAGGCCGGCGACCACGAGCGCCCCCGCCCCCAGACCCAGGGTCACTCCCAGGCGATCCATGGTGTTCAGTCCTCCATGACGAAGGGAAAGGTGAGATACCCGAGCACGAGAAAGACCAGATCGAAGACCAACAACAACCGAAGCCAGTGCGGTTCAGCCCCTAGGCTCTCTCCGGCCAGGGCCAGCTCCGTCAGTCGGCTCGCGGGAAGGAGGACAGGGATCACGAGGGGGAGGAGGAGCAAGGGTAACAGGACCTCGCGAGCCTTCAGGTGGGCGGTAATCGCCGCAAAGAGGGTCCCGATGGCGACAAAACCAACCGTCCCCAAAATCAGGACCGGGACGAGGCGGACCCCGGCCGGCCAGAGGTCGAGATGAAAGAACAGCCCGAACATGACCACAATCGCGAGCTCCGTCGCCACCATCATACAGCATCCGCCGACGACCTTGCCGAGATACAGGCCCCCCAGGTCCCCGGGGACGAGCCGGAGTGCCTCGAGGCAGTCATTTTCCCGCTCGATCTGGAAAGCGCGGGCCATCCCCCACAGCCCGGTGAGAATAAAGGCGAACCAGAGCAGCCCCGGCGCCCCCTGCCGGACCTGTGCTTCCGTGGGACCAAGGGCAAACCGGAACAGGAAGACCAGGAGGGCGCTGAAGAAGAGGAGGGTGTTCACACCCTCGCGGCTGCGCGCCTCGATGCGGAGGTCTTTGCGGAGGATCTCTGCCGCCAGGGCCAGAAAGTTCACCGTCCTCCCCCCTCGGTCCGTAGGGCGTAGAGCTCCTGAAATGCTGGAAGGGTCATGGTCCCGCGCGGCTCGTCCAGGATGAGCCGTCCACGCGCGAGGATGGCCAGTCGGGTTGCCAGTTTGAAACCGTCGAGGAAGTTGTGCGTCGCAATCACGGCCATGCCTCCCCTCTCCTGGTGTTCCTGCAGGGCCGCCTCGAGCACTTTGGTCGCCTCACGGTCGAGATTCGTGTAAGGTTCGTCTAATAGCCACAGGTCTACGCGCCGAAGGAGCAGCCGGGCAAGCGTGATGCGCCGTTTCATCCCGCTCGACAGCGTGCGGACCCGCTCATCCGCCACCTCACCCAGTCCCACCCGCTCCAGCGCTGCCGCCACGGCGCCTTCCGCTGGCCGGTCGCCGCGGATGGCTGCGGCAAAGGAAAGATTCTCGCGGGGTGACAGCTCTTCGTAGAGAGCGCTTCCATGCGAAAGGATCTCGACGCGGTGCCGAATCTGGTCACGCGCACGCACCAGGTCGGCCCCGCTGACTACCCCGGATCCCCGGGTCGGCCGCACAAGCGTCGCCAGAATCTTGAGCAGGGTCGTCTTTCCTGACCCGTTCGGCCCGAAGAGGACCAGAGTCTCGCCCGGCGCGAGATCCAGATCGACCCCACGGAGGGCCCACGTCCCCCGAAAGGCCTTGCCCAGGCCCCGGACCGTCACGCCGACGACGGATGTCCCGCTCTGCACCATGCTACCGGTCTGCCTCCCCCATGACGAAATCGACACTGCCGATGATGGCGATCGCATCGGCGACCATATGCCCCTCGATCAGCCGGGGCAGCACCTGGATATTCACAAAGGACGGGGGCCGGAGCTTAACGCGCCAGGGCTTGTTGGTTCCATCGCTCACCACGTAGAACCCGACCTCCCCCTTGGGACCCTCCACCGGAACATAGGCCTCCCCGGGCGGCACGTTGAAGCCGTGAGAATAGAGGAGGAAGTGATGGATCAAGGCCTCCATGCTCTGCCGGACCACTCTCTTCGGCGATGGGACAATCTTAGGATTGTCGATATTGACCGGCCCGCCCGGCATCTCCTTCAGGGCCTGCTCCACGATCTTGAGAGACTGCCGCATCTCAAAGATCCGCACGAGATACCGCTCGTAGGCATCGCCGGCCTGCCCCAGGGCGATTTCGAAGTCAAATCGTTCGTAGCCGGAGTAGGGGTTCGATTTCCTGAGATCCCAGGGCACGCCACAGGCCCGCAGATTGGGGCCGGAGAGCCCCCACGCAATGGCTTCTTCCGCCTTGATCACGCCGATGCCTTTGCAACGTTGGATCCAGAGGGGATTGCGGGTTAGGAGATCCTCGTACTCATCGAAGCGATGCGGAAACTCGCTCAGGATCTGCTGAACCGCCCGGTCAAAGCCTTCGGGGAGGTCGGCCATCAGTCCTCCCACCCGGAAGTAACTCGACATCATCCGGGCCCCGCTCACCATCTCGTAGATGTCGAGGATCCGCTCCCGCTCTCGGAAGCAATAGAGAAAGACGCTCTGGGCCCCGATCTCGAGCGCCATCGTCCCTACCGCCACGAGATGGCTATTGATCCGCGTCAGCTCCGTGAGGAGGACGCGGATGACCCGGGTCCGTTCCGGCACCTCGATCTCCAGAAGTTTTTCCACACTGAGCACGAAGGCGAGGTTATTGGACATGGGGGCCAGGTAGTCGAAGCGGTCGGTCACGGTGATGGCCTGCTGATAGCGCTTTGACTCCATGATCTTCTCCATGCCGGTATGGAGATATCCGATATGGGGCGTGACCTTGACGACCACCTCCCCGTCGAGCTCGAGCACTAACCGCAAGACCCCATGGGTCGAGGGGTGTTGCGGCCCCATGTTGATCACCATGGTCTTTGTTTCCGGCATGGTCCGCTCCTCGGCGGTCGGTCTGATTGCGGTGTGGCCAACTATGATACTCTCCGGGGGAGCGAGATTCAAGGCGAAAAGCCCTGCGCACCTTGACGCCTGGACGCACAACCGGTAGAGTAATTCTAGAAGGACAGACGCATGGGGATGACGTTGGCAGAAAAGATCCTCTCCCAGAAGCTCGGGAGAGAGGTGCACGCCGGAGACGTCGTGATCAGCCCGGTGGACCTCGCTCTCGTACAGGACGGGACCGGGACCCTGACCTTTGACGTGATCCGCCAGTTGATGGGCAAGGACTACCTGAAGCACCCGGACCGGGCCATGATCGTCCTGGATCACCTGGGTCCGCCGGGGCGGCCCGAGTACGCCGCCATGCACAAGAGGCTTCGGGACTTCGTCAAGGCTACCGGCTGCCTGCTGGCCGACGTCGGTGAAGGGATCAGCCACGTGGTCGTCTCCGAACGGTACGTGAAGCCCGGAGATGTGGTGGTCGGGGCCGATTCCCACACCAACACAGCGGCGGGGATGGCCGCCTTCGCCACCGGGATGGGCTCCACCGACACCGCCGTTGCCATGGCGCTGGGCAAGCAATGGTTCCGCGTTCCGGAGACGATACGCTTCGAACTCCGCGGCCCGCTCCCCGTTGGCGTCTCGTCCAAGGACATCATCCTCCACATCATCGACACCATCGGCGAGGACGGCGCGGTCTACAAGGCGATGGAGTACGGCGGGGAGACGATCCGGCACCTCTCGATGGACGCCCGGTTCACCATTACGAGCATGGCCCAGGAGTGCGGGGCCAAGCTGGGCCTCTTTCCATCGGACGAGGAGACGCGGCGATGGATGCAGCGGCACGGCCGGGAGAAGGACTGGAGACCGCTCGCGGCGGATCCCGGCGCCGCGTACGAGCGAGTGATTGCCATCGACTGCGCAGCGCTCGTGCCGCTCGTCTCGGTCCCGCACACCCCGGGTAACGTCAAGCAGGCTGCGGAGGTCGAGAAAGAAGGGATCAGAGTGGATCAGGTCTTCCTGGGGACCTGCACCAACGGACGACTGGAGGACCTGAGGGCCGCCGCCCAGATCCTGAAGGGACGCCGGGTTGCGCAGGGAACCCGTCTGCTGGTCTATCCCGGCTCACGATGAGTCTACCATGAGGCCCTGAGGGAGGGATACATCCAGATCCTTGAGGAGGCCGGTGCCGTCATCGGCCATGCCGCCTGCGGGCCCTGCCCAGGGATGCAGTTCGGGCTCCTCTCTGACGGTGAGGTCTGCGTGGCGACGCAGAACCGCAACTTCAAGGGGCGCATGGGGAATCCGAACTCGTTCCTCTATCTCGCCTCGCCGGCGACCGCCGCGGCCACGGCTGTCGAGGGGAAGATCACTGATCCGCGTCGATTCCTCGCGTAGGAGGTGCGTAATGCTTATTCGCGGGAAGGCTTGGAAGTTCGGCGACTTCGTCTCGACCGACCTCATCGCCCCGGGCCGGTACGCCTACCTCCGAGACAACCTGCCGGAATTCGTCAAGCATGTCCTCGAGGACGCCGACAAGGACTTCGCCCCGGCGGCACTCAAGGGGGACCAGACGTACATCGTGGTGGGGGGCCGGAACTTCGGACAGGGGTCGAGCCGCGAGCACGCCGCGCGCCTGATCAAGCTGGCCGGGGTGCCGGTGGTGCTCGCCAAGGGTTTCGCCCGAATCTTCTACCGGAACTGCTTCAATATCGGGATGCCGGCCCTGACCGTGGACACCGACCAGATCGCCCATGGGGATGAGGTCGAAATTGACTTGAAGCACGGGGTGGTCCGCAACCGCACCCGGCAGCAGGAGCTCACAACCGGACGGATCCCGCCCGTGATGCTCACGATCCTCCAGGAGGGGGGGGTCGTCGACTACATCAAGAAGCACGGCGATCTCGTCTTTGACGAGGCCCGGACGGGCTAACCTCTGCTGCCGGCTTGGACGCGAGGAAGCGACCCACCCTGCTCATGAACAGTCGACTCTCCCTCCTGCTTCCCACACCCCAGTCTGTTGAGCCGACCGGCAGCCACTTTACCCTCCCGCACGAGCCGGAGATCGACGTCCCACCGGCCTCGCCCGGGCTGCGCGCCACGGCCGATCGGCTGGCAGCGGCGCTCAAGTCCTGCGGCTGCCCTCCCCGCCGGGGCGCGACCGGTAGAGAGAGGTCGCGCCAGCCCGACGCTTCAATCAGCCTCCGCCTCGACCCGACCGTCCTCGGGCGACCGCAGAGCTACGCGCTCACCATCGACGACACGGGCGTCACAGTTGTCGGAGCCGATGAGGCCGGGCTCTTCTATGGCATCTGCACGCTGATCCAGCTCATCCGCCTTCACGCGCCACGAAC
>Ga0209868_1000079_pt1 | contig 11723 bp, 10 predicted proteins | sample GWRWN3_40_50_FD_187217 | JGI IMG/M metagenome (GOLD analysis project Ga0209868, IMG submission 187217) | Riverbed sediment microbial communities from areas with no vegetation in Columbia River, Washington, USA - GW-RW N3_40_50 (SPAdes)... | ecosystem: Environmental > Aquatic > Freshwater > River...
GAGATTCGCGAAGAGGAGCTGGGGCGCACCGCGCGCCATCAGCTCCTCGCACGACATCTCCGCAGGTGAGCGATCCCGGGGGTTCCGGATCTCCGGATGATACCGCGTGATCGGGGCGGTCCGGTCCCGACCTCCCTCGCGAATATAGACCTGAACGTTTCCGTCGATGAAATCATTCCCCCCGGAAATCAACGTGACGGTAGCAAGCTTCTCGCAATAGTCACTCACGACCTTCCGGGTCTTGTGGTTATCCACCCCCAGAAAAATCGTGTCGCCCTCCTGGATGTGCTGGGCGATATTGGCCTCGCTGATGTACTCGGGAGCCGCTCGGAAGGCCAGCCGTTGAAATTCGCGAGCGATCTCGGTCGCCTTGACCTTCGCCTTATTTCCCAGCGTCCCAAAGGCCTGCCTGTCCGCATTGGCCCGCTCAAACTCATCCCCGTCAATGAGGGTGATTCGCGCCGGCTCTTCCTGGGTGTTCAGATACCTCGCCAGGAAGGGAAGAAGGGCACAACCGATCCCACCAACACCGATCACCTTGATCTCAATCATGTTGGTCTGTTCGTCCAACGTCCAATGTCCAACGTCACGAGCGCTAGATCCCATCGAGACCTGCCGACTTTGGACGTTGGACCTTGGACCGTGCTTCAAATGGCGGAGGGCCGGCCGCTGGGATCGGAATCGCCGGGAGGCGGCTCAGGCGTCACGGCTTCCGAATCCTCGAGGCGGATCGTCGGTTCCAATTGCCACGGCATGATCTCGAGAACCTCCTCTGGTCGCAGGTCGAAGCGCCGGCCGTCCACGACCAGCGAGCAGGAGACGGAGGGTTTGGCATGCAACGATCCAATCGTCACATGGAGCCCATCGTCATATTGTTCGTCGAGATCATCAAGCTCTGAATGGAAAGCTTCGGCCGCGCCGTGGCTGTGAATGGTTCCGACCCGGATACAGCCGGGAGGATTCGGGCCGATCTCATACCGGCAGTGACCTCCGGCCACCTGCTGGGGAGGGATCCGGATTTCGTATTCCCCCGCCCCCTCCCTCAGATAGAGGAGAACGGCCGCCTCGGCCCGATACTTGCGAAAGACCTCTCGGAAAAAGGCCATGGTCTCACCCAGAATCTTCTCGGGGATGAGCGGCAGAAGAAAGCGTGCGCCCTCCTCTTCTTCCTCAAGCCATACAAGTCCACGGACGCGGACCCGGGAGCGAAAGACGGGGGTCCGTTTGATCTGAAAGAGGCCACTCCGGGTTACCACGTAGTAGATGGGCTCTTCCGGCTCGCGGAATCCCGGCTCCTTCACATAGATGGGAAACATTCTCGCCCTCGACGTCTCCTAGACCCGTGGGAGGCGGCGGAACCCGTCCGTCCCCCACCCTATCCGGGGGACCGGAGTCGCTCGGCTCCGACGTCCCGGTACCGCTCAGGCAGGAAGCGGCGTGAGGAGCAGTGGGAGACCGCCATGAGCTCCTGCCGACCGATCACATCCGCCGACTGAGAGGGAATGAAATCCGCAATAGCCCAGCGGTAATCTTCCTCCCCCACCACCTTCGCCCCCCGAACCCGTGCATGGCGGTACGCCCTGAGCGAGATCTCCTCGATATCCGCCCCCGTGATCTGCCCCGGAAACCGCTCCTCGCAGAGCTCCGCCATCTTGGCAAGATCGACGGCCGTGGTGGCAAAGCCGTGCTTTTTCGGCATGATGGCAAAGATGGCGACCCGCTCATCCGCATCCGGCATGAGCAGGGGAATCCGCTCGCTGAACCGGCCTGAGCGACGTTCCGCAGGATCCAGTCTGTCAGGACGGTTCGTGATCCGGATCCACAGGACCTTCCCCTGGATGGTCGGGTCGCCCGTAAACTCGAAGCGCATCTGCCGCAGCCGGTTACCCACTCCCGAGTCCCCGCTCACTTCATCCCGCGACTGCTCGCTCTGATCCGCCTCGTCCTCGAGCACCACGAGGGGCGTCAAGGCCCGGAGGGATTGCAGGATCTTCCAGTAGTTCCGCTCCGAGGCCCCGACCCACTTCTCTCTGGGGTTGGTGATCTTAACAAAGTTGAACCCGCATTCCTTCGCCAGCGCTTCGGCCACGGCCGTCTTCCCCACTCCCGGGGGGCCCAGCAGCGTGATCCCCCGGGGGACCATCTTCAGGTCCCCATCCCGAATGGCCTGAATCACCTCCCGCAAGAACTCCTTCACCGCGGCGAGCCCCCCGATGGTATCCAATTCGAAGCTCGGCTCGACGAGCTCGACCATGCCGTACAGCTCCTGCCGCAGGATCTCTCGCTTGCCCTGCTTGATCTCCTCAAAGGTCAGGGAAGATCCCTTCGCCTTGGCATGGCGGCAGAGCTGTTCGAGATGGAGTCGGGTCAGCCCGGCGGTCGCCTGCGCCAGCGCCTGCGTACTCATGCTCAGCTTCAGGCCATCCTGATCCAGGAGGTGTTCGACATATTGCAGCCGCTCCGCCTCATTGGGGAGGGGAATCTCGATCACCTCGACCCGCCCCCCCGGTTGACGGAGGGTGGGATGGAGGTCAGCGAGATTGCCGACGGTGAGCAGGAGGACCCCGCCCTGCTCAGGGATGGCGCGGTCGGCCGCGAAGCTCAGGAGGGCCACCAGGCTGTTTCGATCATCCTCGTGCATGCAGGAAATGTCTGTCGCCGGGGCGATACTTTCGGCATACTCGAGCACGGCGATCGCGCGCCGCCGCCCATTCCGGAGACGCCCCGACCGGAGGGCCTGGCCCACCAGCGGGATGACCTTGCTCGGATGCGTAGGCAACGGGGGAGGCTCGGCGCCTGTCGCTTCGCCCAATGCCATCAACGCCCGTCGCCGCTGCTCTTCCAGGTGGGCCTCCCGCGGGTCACGCTCAACCTTGAACCCCGCACCCTCGCGAAATCGTCGCTGCGTTTCCTCATCGGGAAAGCGGAGGCCGGTAGACCGGTTGTAGAAGATGACAGTATCCGTCTGTCCCAGCCACTGAGCGAGAAAGACGGGAAAGGAGAGAAAGGCCTGACCGAGTGGGACATAATCGGCGATGTTGTGGTGAAGGATGAAGAGGCTCGAGGCCTCTGCCTCGATCCGCTCATGGAGATCCCGCACCCATGATGGCATCGATCTCATCGTCATTCGTCCTTCGGATGTAACTCTTTTATTTTATGGAATGAGCGACGCGTTGTCAACTGAGGGACGGTGGAGGGGGGTCAGCCGCGCTCAGGATAGGAAAGCGTCCGGCTCGTGAGGCGACCCCACGGCCTCACGCGCCGTTCCGAGTCTCCCTGAGGAGTGTTTCAGCTCGATTCGGACTATGGGCGTGTCTCCGGGCCTCGCTACAGCCGTTCGACGACCATCGCGATCCCCTGGCCGCCGCCGATACAGCCGGTGGCCAACCCATAACGACCGCCCCGATCGTGGAGGGCGTAGAGCAACGTCGTCAGGATCCGGGCCCCGCTGGCCCCAATGGGGTGCCCCAGGGCGATGCCGCCGCCATGGATGTTGAGCTTCTCCTCCGGAACGGGAAACTCCCGCAGGACCCCCAACACTTGCGCAGCAAAGGCTTCGTGAATCTCATAGAGGTCGATCTCGTCCGGCTTGAGCTGCGCCCTGTCCAAGGCCTTCCGGCAGGCGGGGACGGGCCCCATCCCCATGAAGCTCGGATCGACCCCTGCCGACGCCCAGCTCCTGATGGCTCCCAACGGTTTCAGTCCTAGATCCCGCGCCTTCTCCATCGAGGTGACAACCACTGCCGAAGCCCCGTCGTTGACCCCAGAGGCGTTCGCCGCCGTGATGGTCCCGCCCTCCTGAAAGGCCGGCTTCAGCCTGGCCATCTTCTCCAGGGTCGTCTCGCGGGGATGCTCATCCTGGGCGAACATAAGCGGATCGCCCTTCGGCTGCGGGATCTGGACCGGCACGATCTCCGCCTCGAATTTCCCATCCTTGATGGCCCGCTGGGCCTTCTCCTGGCTGTGCACGGCGAAGCGGTCCTGCTCCTCTCGGCTAATCCCATACTTTCGGGCGATCTGCTCGGCGGTCACTCCCATGTGGACAGAGGTGAAAGGACAGGTGAGGCCATCGGCCAGAATGGTATCCTCGACCTGGCCGTGCCCTAACCGCTGCCCCCACCGCGCCCGCCGAAGGAGGTAAGGGGCGGTGCTCATGCTCTCCATGCCCCCGGCCACCACGATGTCCACCTCGCCGAGCAGTATGCTCTGGGCCCCCAGGATCACCGCCTTGATACTTGAGCCGCACGCCTTATTGATCGTGTAACTCGGCACCTCGATGGGGATGCCAGCCTCGAGCGCCGCGACCCGAGCCGGGTTCAGGCCAAGGCCCGCCTGAAGGATATTGCCCACGATCACCTCGCCTATTTGATCGGGCGCCAGATGGGCCCGCTTCACGGCCTCAGCGACGACGACCGCTCCGAGCTTTGTCGCGGGTGTCTCCTTAAGCGCCCCGCCAAAGGTGCCAATAGGGGTCCTAACCGCACTCACTATTACGGCTGGTTCCATTTTCTGCTCCTTTCTGTTTCTGGGAATTAGACTGCAACCCTCGTTCCACTGTCAAGCAATTTTTAGCACTTGCGTTATAGCGCGTGCGTTATCCTTTGAAGCTGGATGTATCCTATTGCAAAACAAAGACTTGCGTTGTTCTCATTCGACATTGCGTTCGACGTTGGGACGAGCTATATTGTGTCATCACGATGCAAGACAGAGGCCTTCGATGCGGAGGGGGAAGCCATGAGGCTCAAGGGGCGGGTTGCGGTAGTCACTGGGGGCTCGCGCGGGATCGGCCGGGCGATCGCGCTAGCGCTTGCCGAGGAAGGGGCCGATGTGGCCGTCAACTACCAGCGGAACGAAGCCATGGCCAGAGAAGTCGCTCAGGCGATCGAAAGAACAGGGAGGGTGAGCGACATTTACCAGGCCGATGTCAGCGACCCCGAGCAGGTCCAGCGCATGCGCGATGCGGTACTCAAGCGGTTTGAACGGGTCGAAATCCTTGTGAACAACGCAGGCATTAATCGCGATAAGAGCTTTGCCAAGATGGACGACGACACCTGGAGGTCCGTGATCTCAGTGAACCTGAACGGCGTCTTCTACTGCACGAAGGTCTTCCTCGACGGGATGGCGGCCCGAGGCTATGGCAGGATCATCAACATTTCATCCATCGTGGGGCAGATGGGGAACTTCGGCCAGGCCAACTACGCGGCGGCCAAGGCTGGCCTCCTCGGCTTTACGAAGAGTTTGGCCAGGGAACTGGCCGGGAAAGGGATCACGGTGAACGCGATCGCGCCGGGGTTCATCGCGACCGACATGGTTTCCGGCGTCCCCGACGACGTGAAGCAGAAGATCCTCGCCCAGATCCCCCTGCGGCGATTTGGCAAACCGGAGGAGGTAGCAAAGGCGGTCGTCTTTTTGGGCTCGGAGGACGCGAGCTACATCACCGGTCAGGTGCTGAATGTGAATGGGGGGATGTATGTGTAAGGGGTGAGGTGTCTCCATGGCAGAGGAGCCGATCGTCATAAAGAAATACAGCAACCGGAAACTCTACGACTCCAGCCGGAGTCGCTACATCACCCTCGAGGAGATCGCAGGGCTGATCCGCGAGGGCAAGCAGGTCAAGGTCGTGGATAGCGCCTCCCAGGAAGATTTGACCACCGTCACGCTGGCCCAGATCATCCTCGAAGAGGAGAAGAAGCGGAAAAACCTCTTGCCGGTGGGCTTCCTCCACCAACTGATCCAATACGGACACTCTCTCCAGACCCTGTTCCAGAGGCAACTGCTTTCGAACCTGGAGGCCCTCATGGCGACGCAGACAGACGCCGGGAAGCTCTGGAGGGAGTGGGCGACCCGGGGATGGATACCTCCGGGGTGGGAGGTCAATCAGGGCCAAGCGCCCACCGAGGGGAAGTCCGAGGAGCGGACGGAGGCATCGCTCAGAGCTGAACTCGAGTCTCTGAAGGCGAGCCTTCATCGCTTGGAACAAAGGATCCACGAACACGAAAGCTCCCCCTCCTCCTGAGCAGGCCGCTCGTCCTTCCTTCCAGGTCGCGTGACACCCTTCGGAGTTTATGACTCCTTGCATCAGTTTCCGTGACACCTCGCTGACAGATCTTGACAAACATAACGCACCGTGTTATATTATTACTAGTGTGTTCCGGTCTTGGGCTTCCGGTTGGTGAAGCGAGCCGGGGAGACACAGCCTCTTGGAACAAGAAATGCACTCCGGAGTAAGGAGGATGGCGGATGTCAGCCATAGTGTCAGCGATAGAAGTTGAAGAGGGCTTTTGCTGGGATCACGGCTACCATCTCGGGCCTCGCTGTCCACGATGCTCTAGCGAGGTCGAGGAACCCCTTCCAGAGTAGTTGAGGGAGTTCCGAAGAGATCCGAGGATCGACGAAGGAGGTCCACCATGGATGAGATTCTCATCGGGAGTGCTGTGCGGACTCCCATCGGGAGCTTCAACGGAGCCCTCGCGTCCGTTCCGGCCCCCCAGTTAGGCGGTCTGGTCGTTGCCGAAGTGCTGCGTCGCGCGCACCTCGAGCCGGCCCAGGTCGATGAGGTGTATCTCGGCAACGTGGTGAGCGCCGGTATGGGCATGGCCCCGGCACGACAAGCGGCCATCGCAGCCGGCCTGCCCCAGTCGGTTGGCGCAACCCTGATCAACAAGGTTTGCGGATCAGGCCTCAAGGCGGTCACGATGGCAGCCCAGGCCATCCGGAGCGGCGATGCGGAGATCATCGTGGCCGGGGGCATGGAGAACATGAGCCGGGCCCCGTATTTCTTGGACAAGGCCCGGACCGGATACCGAATGGGTCACGGCCAGCTCATCGACAGCATGATCCACGATGGGCTGTGGGACGTCATCAACGGCATGCACGTGGCGATTTCCGGCGAGATGTGCGCCGACAGATACCGGCTCTCCCGGGAGGAGCAGGATCGCTACGCCGTGCAGAGCTACACCCGTGCCCTGACAGCCCAGCGGGAGGGGCGCTTCAAGGCGGAGATCATCCCGGTCCCGGTTCATGCGCGCAGGGGCGAAGCAACGGTCGTCGAGGAGGATGAAGAGCCCGGGCGGCTCGCCCTCGAGAAGGTCCCAACGCTCAAACCCGCCTTCAAGGAGGGCGGGACCATCACGGCGGCGAACGCGCCATCCGTAAACGACGGGGCGGCAGCGGTGACGGTCCTCTCGGGGAGGCGGGCGGCTCAATTGGGGATCACGCCGGTCGCCCGGGTCGTCGGGTACGCGCAAGCCGCCCTCGCCCCCGAATGGTTCACGATCGCGCCCGCTGAGGCCATCAAGCAGGTATTAAAGCATACCGGTCTGCAGCTCGAGGACATTGACCTCTTCGAGATCAATGAGGCCTTTTCAGCCGTCGCGTTAGCCAACATGCAGATCCTGGGGCTCACCGAGGACCGCGTCAACGTCAAAGGGGGGGCCGTGGCCTTGGGTCATCCCATTGGTGCCACAGGAGCTCGCATCCTCACCACGCTCCTCTATCTCTTGAAGGAACGCCAGGCCCGACGGGGACTCTGTGCCATCTGCCTTGGGGGCGGCGAGGCGATTGCCCTCATTGTGGAGAGAGCCTGAACCCCCGAAAGCCACTGCCTGATTTCCGAGGGCGGCGGGAGCGTTCCCAGCCCTTACGTGCCCAGAACGTCTCTCTTACCTTGCGGCCATCTAACCAAAAAATCAGTTAGAAATCATAAGCTTAACACTCAGCGTCAAAAGTTATAATGCAACGCAAGATAATACTTGACAAGAATAATGCGACGCGTTATATTATCAAGTGAAAGGTTCAGCTCCTCTCGGGTTGGCTGAGAGGAGAGGAGGGACCACGGAGGCAGGAAAGGACACGAGGAGAAGGAGGAGTAGCCATGGTTCAGGAGAATTTCGGAGAGATGACCAACAAGGCCACTGAGACGTGGAACGGGACGGTCAATAAGGCACTCGAGGCGTTCGCAATGACGAGCGACTTCAACCGGGACATCTCGGGCCGGGGCGTCGACATGAATGCCGCCATCGCCCGCGAAGGGGTTCAGTATGCCAGCGACGTCCAGGCAGCCCTCCGCCAGGCTTCCGATGAGGCCCGGCAGCTCTGGACCCGGCAGACCGAGGTCGTCCAGGATGCACCCAAGGACGTGATGGCGGCCACCCAGAAGGCCGTGGCCCTCTCTTGGGAGGGGGGCGAGCAGATCACGCGTCTCGGGGAGCTGCACCGGCAGGCGCTCAGCCGGTTCGCCGACAAGGTCCAGCATCTCATGGAGCAGGCCGGCGAAGAGACCCGGGAAACCTTCACGAAGTATTCTCAAAAGGTACTGAAGCTGTACGGCCTGAAGAACTAAGGCGAGTTCGCGGCAAGGCAGAGGCCCCGTCGTCGAGGCGGGGCCTTCGTTTTTTCTTTCGCCTCAGGAGGCTAACGTCCCCTCCCTGCGGGCCTTCTCCAGGGTCGCCTGCAATGAGGCGAGGCTGTCCATCACTCCTTCGATCTTTGCCTCGAGCTCCTCGATCCGGGACTCCACCCAAGACATCTGCGAAGTCATCTCGGCGATCTGGTCCCGGGAAGGAAGGCCTAGGGCCTTCAGATACGCCTCGCCAGCCTTCTTCATCTCCTTCTGCACCGGGCCGGTCGCGCCGAGGTACTGTTCGAGATACTTCCCGAAGGCCGCGGCGAACCCCTCAGACGTCATGACACCCTCCAGGGCCTTCGACCACGCCTCGATTCCCTCGTCCAGGAACCGCTTCCAGAGCTGAAGCACCTCGGGCGACCCGCCCTCCCTGACCATCTGGGACAGAAGCGACGCCCCCTGGTTGAAGAAGGGCATCCAATACTGGGAGAGATTCGGCTGCGGGGTCCGACCGAGCATCGCCTGCCAGGCCTCGATCCCCTGTTCTGTGGACTGCTTCCACTGCTGGAGCATCTCCTCTGCCCACGCCGCGCCGCTCATGGTCCCCTCCCTAGTGATGCTCCGCCATCGATCTTCGCTCATCGCCTATCATTGGGATCGGGGGCCCAGCCAGCCCGAGACCTTGGGCCACGCGACGGTCGCCGCCTGCCGGCCGGCGATCAACGAGATGTGCCCCCCCGGCAACTCGACATACTCCGTGTCCCGGCTCGACACCACATCGACCAGAGCCCTGACGCACGCCGCCGGGGCGATGTAATCGGTTTGCGCCCCCACCACCAAGACCGAACAACGGATGTTGGACAGGTCCACCCGTCTCCCCTCGAAGTAGAGCTCACCTTTGACCATCTTGTTCCCCTGATAGAACTCCTCCACCCACTGCTTGAAGAAGCAGCCAGGGATGGGCATATATTCGTTGGCCCATTTGTTCAGGGCCTTGAAACCCTCCACGTACCGGTCATTCCACATGTTCCACCAGAGGTTCGTATAGCTGCTGAGGTCCGCGGTCGGTTTCAGCAGCTTGAACCCGACCCGGATCAGGTCCGCCGGCATCCCCCCAAATGCGTCTACGACCTTCTCCGCATCGAAGTGGCGCTTATCCATCCAGGTCGTGAAGAACCCCGCCTTTTCGAAATCGATGGGGCCCGCCATATTGATAAAATTTCGGACAGGGGCTTCAGGGTGAACGGCGATGTAACAGGCGCTGAGGGGGGCCCCCATGCAGTAGCCGAGCAGACTGACCTCCTTTGCCTGGGAACTCTCGAGGAGCTTCTTTACCATGACCGGGAGGATGCGCAGTACGCATTCGTCCACGGTCAGGCCATCGTCCTCATCCCCGAAGATCCCCCAGTCGAGGAGATAGAAGTCGAACCCCTGCTTTACCATGTATTCGATAAAGCTACTTCCGGGCAGCAAGTCGAAGATATAGGGGCGGCTGATCCCGAGGTTCGGGACCATGAGAACGGGGACAGGATAGACCGTCTCCGCCGTCGGTCGATATCGATACAGTCTTGCCTTGCCCTTCCGGTAGATGAGATCCCGGGGCGTCTGTCCGACCTCTGGCTCACCCGACGTCAGAAACATCTCTTTCGCCTTCTCCGTCCTCTTCACCTGGCGCACCACTTCCTCCTGCCACCGCTTCACCACCTCCTGCTGAACTCCAGGCTCCCACTGCGCCATGGCTCCCTCTTCGCCCACCGAAAGCTCCGCTTCGATATCCCCATCTTCGCCGCGAGGGGTTCGATCAGTCGTGCTCTTCCCGCGCTTACCCCCCTCGCAAAAGAACAGACAACTCTCGGTGACAAGAACGACGGGACTGACGGTTGGTGTCTGTGCGATGCCTTGGTTTGATGCTTATGGCCGGAGCGCCTCGACCTTCTTGGCTAGGTCAGACGTTCCACCACCAACGCGTTTCCCTCCCCACCACCGGCCCCCATGGAGGCCGCACCATACCGCAAACGCCGATCCTGGAGGGCGTGCAAGAGCGTCACGAAGATCCTGGTCCCGCAGGCCCCGATAGGATGGCCGATGGCGATCGAACCGCCATGGACGTTGATCTTCGCGTTGTCGATCTTCAGTTCCCGCTCACAGGCGATGACCTTGACAGCAAACGCCTCGTTGATCTCGAACAGGTTGATGTCCTCCACCTTCAGCCCCGCCTTCTGTACGGCCTTTCGCGTCGCCGGGATCGGGCTCATCGCCATGACGGCCGGCTCCACGTTGGCCCAGCCCCAGGAACGGATGAGGAACCAGGGCCTCAGGCCTAGCTCTCTTGCCTTGCGCATGGACGTGACGACGACGGCCGCCGCCCCATCGGTGATGCCCGAGGAATTGCCCGCCGTGACCGTCCCCCCTTCCCGAAAGGTCGCCTTGAGCCTTGCCAGCTTCTCTAGTGTGGTATCCGGCCGCGGGTGTTCATCCTGAGCGAACAGGACGGGTTCCCCCTTGGCCTGCGGGATGGAGACCGGGATGATCTCCTCCTTAAACTTGCCGGTCTTCATCGCCTCGGCCGCCCTCTGCTGGCTGATCACGGCCTGCCGGTCCTGCTCCTCCCGGCTGATCTTGAACTTTTCGGCCATGAGATCGCCAAGATAGCCCATGCGATGCGAGGTGCCAGGGCAGGTCAGGCCGTCATAGATCATGTGATCCAGAGTCTCAAAGGAGCCCATCCGGTGCCCCCAGCGGGTGTGGGGAAGCATGTAGGGTGCCCGGCTCATGTTCTCCATGCCCCCGGCCACGACGACATCGGCGGTCCCCGCCCAGATCGCCTGGGCCGCCAACCCCACCGTTTCAATCCCTGTCCCGCTTGCCTTGTTCACCGTATACGTCGCGACCTCGATGGGAAGCCCGGCCTCGAGCACCGCCTTCCGGGCCGGCCCCAGACCGAGGGTGGCCTGAAGGGCGCTGCCCATAATGACGTAATCGACCTGAGCCGGCTCCAGGTTGGCCCGCTTGATGGCCTCATTGATGACGAGAGCCCCGAGCTTCGTCGCGGATATGTCCCTCAAGCTTCCGCCAAATTTTCCGACCGGCGTCCTGACTGCGCTGACGACCACCGCCTGTTCCATCCTCCACTCCTCGCCGGCCCCTTCCCGGGCCGACAGCCCCACCACACCGGTGCGGGCGACGCTCTCCTACAACCCCGTCGGCGGCTTATACTCCCCAAAGACTTCCCGAAGCAGGCCACAGATCTCACCGATCGTCGCGTACGCCTTGACTGCACCCAGGATAGGCTCCATCAGGTTCTCCTCGCCGAGCGCGGCCTCCCGAAGGCGGATCAGGGCTTGCTCGACCGCTCGGCCGCTGCGCCGGGCCCGAAAGC
>Ga0209868_1000084_pt1 | contig 11495 bp, 24 predicted proteins | sample GWRWN3_40_50_FD_187217 | JGI IMG/M metagenome (GOLD analysis project Ga0209868, IMG submission 187217) | Riverbed sediment microbial communities from areas with no vegetation in Columbia River, Washington, USA - GW-RW N3_40_50 (SPAdes)... | ecosystem: Environmental > Aquatic > Freshwater > River...
AGTAAATCCAGATAGCTATTTTTGTATTTGTTGTATTGAATTTGTTATATCTATATACCCTTGTGCAGACATTCTGGATGTGATTATAACTTTATTTGCTGTTGATAATTTATCCCATCTATGTATTATCTTTGTTGAGACAGGACATCCAGTAACATCATGACTTAATTCTTCTCCAGTTATGTAATTAATTCCGTCTAACATGTTATTTTCTGCACTACAAAAGTCTTTAGCAAAAAACCTATCAGTTGGGTCTATTTGGGCACTAGAATTTGACATAAGTATTATTGGAATTGTCAGTATAATCACACTTAAGACAGTAGCAAGAGTAAGGAACTGTTGCCTTTTCATGATAATATTTATGCTGAACTCATTATAAACTTTTATCTAATCAGCCCATATTACATACCCTTTTGCTACAGGGTCATTAGTTCCGTTAGAACTCTTTGCTTGCATTTCTATTATTACAAAACTACTAGTGCACCATGCTGGTCTTACAAAGACCACAGTTCTTGAATCTTGGTCTGCTGATATTGCAGTATCTTCTTTTAATACATTAGAATTATTACCTGCTTCTACCCATCTTACTTGGTCAGTTCCTGCACCTACAAAATCCCACATATATGATATTGCAAAATTATTTACTCCAGTGCAATCTATATTTGTAACCATGTTTTCAGAATCAAAAGCAGTAGTATAAATATCAGTATATACAGTAGGTAAGTTAGTTTTTGTTACTGATTGAAATACATATGCTTGCACTGCATATGTTCTAGTTCTTGCTACAGTCAAATCACCTGTTGTATCTGTAATAGTAATACCATTTCCTGCAATTAATGAATTAATATTATTAGACGATTCACAAATTGCTTCTCCAGTTCCAGTATTAGCACATTGAGAAGCAAAAGTCCAATCATCTGTAGTATCTGTAATTGTGATTCCAGTTCCTGCTATCAAAGTATCTATATTCACATTTCCGCCACTGCATAATTGATTACCAGTTCCTACGTTATTACATGCTGTTACTTCAGGTAGACTATTAGTTATTGTAATATGAGTAGAATTAGAGGACAATAATATACCAGTTCCTTCTAATAATCTTTTTAATGTTACAGCACTGTTTATACAAATACCTTCTGATAAAGAACTACTAGAACCAGCATTAGTGCATACTGTAGATTCTGGTGCAGTATTTGTATAAGTAATATCATCAGTTCCATTTGCAATTGATAAACCACTGCCTGCTTTAAATGTTCTAAAGTCACAATTACCACTTATGAATACATGTTTTCCTGTGCCTTGATTGGTGCAAACTGTAGATTCTCCAGTAACATTTGAACTTATCGTTATATCATTCGTTCCATTGCTTATCGTTATCCCTGTTCCATTTAGTAATGATTTTACAGTGCAATTGCCACCAATAGAATTTTTGATTATTATAATTCCTAGTCCTATATTTGAACAAACAGTTGATTCTGGTGAACTAGGTGTAGAATTAACATTAACCCATTGAGAGCCATTATATTCTATTATTTGATTTGTTAATGGTGATATTATTGTAACATCGCACAAGTCTGTAAGGTTTTGTGCTAATACTAATCCGTTAGCTGGAGCGCATGAAGTTGGTGTTCCTCCATTTTCTGTAGTTAGAAATATTGTTGTATCTGCAAATAGTGGTATCAATATCAATGAGAATGCTATAGCGCCTAATATCATTCCAGATATTTTTAATTCATTATTCATTTATTGAATCTCCTTATCATTAAGAGAATTACAATGAATAAAATTGTTGATATCGATAGTTGAACATAAAGTCTTTTCTGGAATAATGTTTCAACTGACATTATAATCAAGCAGGCACAAATTATCAGTCCATAAGATAGCCATGTTTTAAGATTTATTTTAAATTCAGCTTCGTTGGTATAATAATAGAAATTGTATTCTAACTGCTTGTTATTGGTTTTCATATCAATGATTCCTTGCTGTCTTTCCATACTACTGCACCCACTATTAACATTATTGAACCTATCAACGCAAATAGTATTTTATGCCATTGTGTAAACTCGAATAGATTATCTATGAATGCATAAGTTGTAGTTGATCCTGATACTGTAGAAGTTATAGGTATCTTGCCCATTATTATATTATCAGTTGTTACAGACATAAATGTTATCATTACTCCAGCTATGAATAATAAGAATGGTTGTTTTGTTTTTGGCATGAATGACATTACTGCCATTGCAAAAGATAATCCCATGAATCCTAAAAAAATCTCTATTGGTATATCCAATTAAAATCCCCCTACAAATGGACTAATTGCTTTATATACAAATATTGCTATAGGGATATAGCAAAATACATAAACTCCTAAAATTATTATTAATGCTATTCCTTCTAAATCGTCTAGTGTAAATCCCATTATGTCAAAATTAGAAGGTGTAACAAAATATGCTATTAGAACGAACAATGAACTTGCTTTTTCTAATGTATGGCTTAGCCAGTCAGCTACATAACCGAACCATCCATAATTAATAACACTGAATAAAGTTGCACCATATTCTCTAGTAGAAGTTGAGACACCAAATAAATGATTGGTAACAGTGCAATCAAATTCAGTTCCAACTTTATCTTGGTCGTTAGATGTAAAATTACCGTTGATGTCTCTATCATGAGTAATTGTATAGAATACAGCAAAACCACTTATAGTAACGTTAGTTGCTACACCTTCAAATATTGGGTCAGGACAATTAATTAAAAATAGTTGGTCTTGAATGTTCAGTATAGAAGATTGACCAGTATTACCTACTATTCCCAATATTATTATGATAAATATTCCAACTAAAAACCACGTAATAAGATTCAAGCAGTTGAACCTCCCCCAAATGAACCACCTCTCAAGGTATTAATTATCTTGGGTGCTGCTAACGCTATTATTGCAATTATGGATACTATCAGGAATACAGGATCAATCAATCCAGTTATTGTAAAGAATGCAGATAGTGCAATTATTATTACTACCCAGATAAATACAGGCAACTGAAACGTATCTCTCGCTCCTATGCTTGCAAAGAACATTCCTACAACTACAAAGATTGAAGCAATGAATATCAATAATCCTAATCCATTAGTCTGGGGATTACTGTCAGTTGTGCAGTCTACTAATCCCATACTACACCCTATTCCTAATACTCCAGTTCCTTGAGTAATATTTCCAACTATGAAAGCTCCTGCACTGCCTATTTCTCCATTACCACCTACTCTGCATATTAGAATATTTGCATTAGCTGGGTCATCACAAAATTCTCCTTCTTCTTCAGGAGTTGTTCCCTGTAGTAATATAGTCTTTAATGAATCAGTATCAAAAGTAGAACATGATATTGCATCTTGAGCACTTGAATAATCTATCTCACTAATCTGACTATCTCCCCATGCACTATTCCCTGCACATGGAATAATAGAAGATACTGTATTAGATGTAGTATTATATACTACAATCCTATTATTAGTTCCTGTTGAATCACAGGCAACAAAAATTAAATCATTGCCATTACTTTCTACATCTTGGCTTGTTCCGCAAGTATTTAATGTAGCACTTGTTATGGTAGATTGTAATGTGCAACTGTTATTGATTACTCTTACACTGCCTGAATCTTCACCAACATACCAATTACCTTTATGGAATACACCACCAAGATAATTATCAACTGTTCCAAATTGACATTTTACTGTCATTGTGCTAGTATTAATAATATCTAATAAAGTAGAACCCCCTAACAATACATATCCAGTTCCTGATATTACCTGTCCAGCTATTGGTTTTAACAATGGAACATTCAAGTCTGCAGTATCTACGAAATCTGCTGGGTTAAATGTATTAATATCAATCTTTCTTAATTTTTCATTAGCACCATTGGTATATCCAATCCATAATGCACCATTGAAAAGTAGATATTCATTAGAAGTTGAACTTTCACCTGTTGCAACAGCTATTGTATCTACTCCAGTAGAAGGTATTAATTTTACTACTCTATCATCAGCTGTAACATCAGCATGTAAATAGCAGACATCCCCAGAACAATCCATATCATTATATGTACATGCTAATCCTGCAGTGGTGCATGCATTATCAGAATCACCAGTATATAATATTATACCATCTGATGCTCTCCATGTTTTATACGTATTTCCATTAGAAGAGTCTATACTAGTAAAAACAGATACACCATTAATTGTATGACTAGTTACAAAAGCATTATCAGTAAGTGAAGTAGTATAAGAAGAAAGTGCATATGCTCTTTGAATGTCTAGACTAAGAATTAGTGTTATGCTCAATGCAACCAATATTATTATCGAAATTTGGTTTTTCATTTTCTTACCTGTGATGTAGGATAACTAGAGGGATTAAAAAACCTCTAGGGGTAATTCTCACATGAGAATTAAACTCTTGTTTCTAATCGCCCTTGGTTCGTAGTCTTGGTATGAATGCAACTAGGATACCAATAACAAAGAAGGTGCTAATAAGACCGAATAGAAGGACCTGCACATCCGTCCAACCCGTAGTATTAGCATTGTTTATTGACGAAATTCCTACCGAGGCTAGTGCTCCAATTATAACCAGTGCAATCACACTGTATATAATCTGATTAACGTTTACCATTCTATCCCCCCTATTTACTCATGGAAATAGAGATATATCTATTATTTAAACCTTTAATCTACGATTAAACGGTTATGAACTTAAAGTTCAAACTTTTCATTTAACTAATGGTGCAGTGGTTTCTTTTGTATTAAACATACTCATGTATTGTTCCATGTATAAAGCTGGAAATCTTATAGTCTTGTTTGTAGGTGCTCTGAAATATCCATAATATTTTTCATACTCGAATATCATGGGTTTTTCATTGAAATATACGCAATTTGAAACAAAGGAAAAGTTTGTTATGTCTCTTAATCCAGAATCTATTCTGGTAACAAATTGGTCGTCATAATAAATATCCATTTCTCTTTTTCTCTGTTGACCAGTTAATGAGGATAATACAGTATTCTCTATCCTCATGCTTCTTCTAGAATCGAACCATTTGCTTGCTTCTTGAATTAATACAGTAGTTGGTTCTGTAGAATCTTCGTTAATTACATCCAGTAATCCATAGATGTCTACTTTTGTATGTTCAAATGATAAATCATAATTGCTTATTATTCTTCTTTTACTAACAAAATCTATATTCCCTATCATAGTCAGATAAAGAGTTTTTCCTGTTCCCGGTGGTCCTATAATTCCAGTGCATGTCACCTGACATATCCCTCAGTTTTTGCTTTTAATTTCTTACTACCTCTTGGAAAATAAAATCTAACTTTGCCATGCTCATAGACATGTGTATGCGGTAATCCTTTTTTACACATATCGCATTCCTGATGGGCATGAAAAAAAACTTCCTGACGCCTTGACAATTTAGTCTTTCCCCTATGAATTGTTGAATATTTATAATCACCATAATGTTTTCTAAAGAGCTTGCCCATTCTAGCCAAGTATTTTACCTCTTAACTGATTGATTAACTTGATAAACATTTCCTGTAATTCGTCAAAATGTTGTCTATAGTTGTCAATATTATCCAAGAATCTAAACAACAAAATCCCTCTTTAATCTAGATAGTTGTTTCATTCTGTCAATTTCACTGAAATGTTCTTCATGACATTTCTTGCAATAGTTATCCTGAAATGAACCACACTTTTTGCAGAAATATGTAAGAAATATTTCCCCGCATCCTTTAGTATCACATAGATTAAAATTTCTCATTTTACCTGTTTATCCCAAATAATCTTTTTAATCCCTGTCTTTCATTTAATACGTTCATATTGACATCTTGTCTGGACGCACCATTCACTAATTCATGAGCTCTACGTCTTTTATGTGATGTCATTTTAAGCATGAACTGATTGCACATTTCTCTTATAATAATACAATCGTCTGCATCTTCTAAATCCAGATTATAGACTTGCATGTATGAGGTAATATAGGTCATTAGTTTAGTCATTTCTTTAGTATATGCAGTTGAAGGATATTCCGTGATAAATTCTAAAATTCTAGGGTCAACTAATTTTTCTAAAAGAGTAATAACAGTTTTTTCTTCTGCCATTTCAATGTATTTCTTGAATTCCTGAACCCTAGCATCAACATTACCAGCTACCTGTATCTGTTGTTTATTTGTTATCTGTTCACTCAATCCTTAAACACCCCTTCTCAGAAATCCTTTTCTATCCTCTCTATTAGCCTCAAAAGTATACATCCCTTTTTTAGTTTCTAATCTATCATCTTTCCATAATTTTCTTTTATGTTTCCAGTCTGTAAAATAATCAATTATAATACAGTATGTAAGAATGATAAGAGAACCTACAACAAAACCAATTAAAAAATCTGATTCAGTCATTATCTCTTTATTCCTGTTTGTGCGTTTTCAGTTGGTTGAGGGCAATTTCCTAATGCTAGACATAATTGATATTTCAATTCTACAACTTTTGATTCTGAATTTGCCAGTTGTGTTTTATGCAGAGTATCTTGGTTGAAGAAATAAAAGAATGCTCCAGCCATAGACATAGCACCTATTGCAAATATTATCAATAATATCATGTGAGTAGAATCCAATCCCCATATAGCATGAAATACCCCACGTTTGCCTAATTCCCTTGCCTCTCTAGCATCTATAGTCATTTTACCACCGCATTTCTTACATTTATCTTCATGGTCTTTTTGGTATGTCAATACAGATACGTCGTTAGATGCTACCTGTTGGTGTGCTACCCCTTTATAGTCAAAATAGAATCTTGACGGAATTATAGGATATTGCCTTTTATTCCATGTAACATGCTGAGAATAAATTTTTGCCTTTATTGGCTTATCAACTTCTACTCCATTTTGCATGATATGGACTAATAGCTGTTTAGATTTATTCCCTGTAAAATACTCTGCCTTACCATTATCTATATCAGGCATAAAACTGTCATTAATTAAAACGACAGACAAGTATTTATACTTATCAACTTCCTTAGAAGGGATATGTCAAACATGACAAGAGAAAAGAAAAAGATAACAGCGAGATAACAGCGATATTCATCAAGAAATGTGGGAAACTTACCTATGACCAATCAGCCAACCTAACCATGAGTGAAATCATGAACGGATTAAGAACTAAGATATTATCGTTGGAAAAAGACGATTTCGGATTGACCTATAGAATACTTATATCCTCATTACACCTACTGGAAACATTAGAAAAAGAAGCTAAAGAATAGGTTTTTATTCTACCTTATTCTATTACTTTCAAATTGAAATTCTGCACTTGCGGGTGCAGACTGATTCAAACTATGTATGGAAATAATTCCTTTCTATCATGTCCTAGATGTAATTATGGAGAAGAAAGAAAGAATATATATAATAATAATACCAAACAGTAGAAATAGGTTCATAGACAAACTAAAGTGCAAACTGATTCTAGGTATTTTGTCTAATTGAACCGTTTTTATAGAATTTAGCCAGTTTTTCTAATTCTTCCATTTTTGTATATTCCTTCTGGAAGTTGACGTCTTTAGAACCTTCCTGACTAAATGACACCGACCCATAATGCGCTCTCCTATGGGATAAGAACGTTTTATCATTATAGGTCAAATGTCAAAATATTATAAACATAGTGATATGTAAACTTTTCTTACAACAATATATTTATCTAATAGCATGCTGTTTATCTGGTTTACCTATGGCAAGAAGGTTCAATCCAAACAGAGCGACATACATAAAAGATTCATTCAACGGTGAAATGTTGCAGGAAGGAATTGATTCCATATTTGCAACTGTGGTGAAAAGAAAATTAGTTGACGGTAATGGGAAAGCTCATTATCTGACACTCAACCTAGATTTAAGCCACAATTCATTTATGGAATTAATTCTAAACAAAATTCCAGCAAAAAACGTCCACTGGCTAGAATGGATTCCTCCAACTGACGAAGAAAAAGAAAAGGCAAAAAAAGAAGGAAAAGAAGCATACGGAACATCTATTCTATTCAAGGGAGTAGTGGAATAAGATGTCCACCCCTTATTTTTTAAAAAAGCGTCCTCAATGTGAATGTGACAAAGAACCTAAAGTTTTTGCGGATGGTCATGTAGATTGATTTATGCAATTATAAACGGTGGTCATATTGTAATTTTATTTACAGACAAGAACTTAACTAATCAATGGTGTATAGAATAGATATGGAATCAAAAACCATAATCGAAAACGGAATATCTGAAGCAGTAAAAATGACAAAGAATTTTTGTAAAGAGTCAATTTTGCTGATTCTAGAAACAAAACTGACATCAGAAGAAAAAATAGAATTTATTAACAGAATAGTTGCTACATGGGTAGATTAGACATGACAGAATTAGATTCACTTAGATTTAAAATAGAAGAGCTGGAAAATAAAATATCAGATTTAGAACATGCACTTGACATAATAGAAAAGCGATTAGACAATGCAACAGTGGACTGTGATATATCAATATGAACCACTTTTTTATTAATGAAAATATGTCTCCTTCTAAAAACCTAGAATGGGGAATACGACAGGGATATATCTTAACATTACTAAAAGCTGGAGTAAATCCGAAATGGCTACAAATGGAATTACCCCATTTATCTAATAATAATATGGCAGACTTGATTAGAGGTATGAGAAAATTAGGTGTAATACCATGAGTGAATTAGAAAAACCAAAACTTAAAAAGATAATCGGACTTCGCAATATCATTACTGACGGTAAGCAATGGAAATATCTCTTATTCTATGATGTAGATAATCCCTCAGAAGCTGATATAGCAAAACTGATTGATTCATTGAATTTCTGGAATATTAGTTATATTATTTACAAAACAAAAGCTGGTATTCATATTATAGGATTAACACCTCTTAAAATAGAACAACATGCATCTATATTTAGTGAACTTCAAAGTATAGTTCCAGAATATTACAGTGGTCAAACTATCAGATTATCACGCAAACAAGGCGAAAAGCGAGAATTGATATTCTATAATCTTGATTATCCTATCATTTTAAATTTATATAGCATATATGAAAAAAGATTTCTGGGATTAAAAGAATGGTATAATGAAAAACAGAAAAAGCTCTTAGTTGAATCTGTATTTGTAGATAATTGGCGATTAGTATTTGAAAAGTATTGGACATCAAAAGTGTAATATATGGGAGAAATAATTTGTAATAATTGTAATTCAATGTATTGGCATTTAAACTTTCATCTTAATGGATTGAAAACATGTCCTGAATGTAATTATCCGTTAGGCCTATATTGTGATTTCTGCAAGGAAATGATATGTGATAGTTGTTATATCGGTCATTGTTCAGCAACTGAGTATCAGGAAGAAATAGAGGAATAGTAAGACATGAAAATATACTGCATACTTACAGATTTAGGATATGACGGTCAAATATTAGAATATTGTTTAACATCCAAAGAAAAGGCACAGTCAGATATTGAGGAGTATAATAAGACAAAACAAGCATGGGAAAAAAGAATCATTCAAGAGGTAGAATTAGATTGAACATCATGAAAAAACTAACCCTTACGATCCTATATCTTGATGCATTCGAAGAAAATCCAGAATATGTTTATATCATGATAAAGGAGTTATGGAAATAATGATTTGGTCTATAACATCTAAATCACATCCTCTATTCTATGTGCAATGTGAAACAGTAAAAAAAGTAAGACGATTATTAGAAACTTTACCAGAAGATTTCTCAGATTTTATCATAAAGGTGATATCTGAATAATGTGTGACCATAAACCAGATTATATATGCAGAGTCTGCAAAGAGGAATTATGCAGAACTTGTAAGGATTTTCATTATCATGAGGAGATTTATAATGCCAAATAAAATTAAGACTCCACCAGAAGATTTTACCCGTTTTGAAAACTGGCTAGATGGCATGACAGAAAAAGAGTTTGATATGTGGTATAAAGAAGATGCAACTAAAAAACAGAGAAGATTAGCCGATACCATAAGAGAAGAGATACTACAAGAGGATATATAAGTTAGAAGAGAATTTGCATATAATGGTTGACTGAAAAATGATATGCCATAATTGCGGTAATACCAGTTTATTCTATGGAGATAACTATCATACTTATTGTAGCAGATGTGACTCTATAATAGAAGAGGATTACCTGTAATGCCAACTAGCAAAATCAACAGTAATATCGTAATGGACTACTTAAGAACACTCTGCATAGTATGTAGACAACCAATAATGCATAGTCAAACACAGGAAAAAATGTTCTCTAGAATTGCCCATTTAAAATGTTCTAGAAGATATTGGAATAAAAAACTACATACAAATTCTTTTAACTATGAAATAAGGAGTATGTTTCAATGATGCATGAAATGAAATGCACTGAATGTAAAAAGATACTTGGATTTACAAATAAGGATTCTACATATACTAATAAGAAATATCCTACTATTACTCATTGTATAGAATGTGAATTCAAGATAACCACTAAATATTTTGAGGGATTGAAGAAATGAAATGTAAATATGGTATATACAAAAGGTCAAGACATATTAATTGTAAAAGAAATGCTATTGTTAAATGTCAATGTGGAAAACCTCTTTGTTACTATCACTATATGAAACATTATCATAAAATGGCATTACTGTATAAGAGGATAAAATAAATGACAATTCAATATTACGACCAAGAAAATACAGATCATAGTAAATTTGACCCCCGATATAGAGATTATAGAAATTGCTGTATTTGTGGTATAATATGCAGAGCTAATTGGAGATTAACCAGACATCTTGAACGAAAGCATGGAATAGAGGTAAAGAGATATTGACAGAAGGCATAATTCAAAAAGTATTCCAAAAGTTCATAGATAATGTATTAGCACGAAGAGATGGATTTAGACCATCACATTTCTTTGAAATTGCCAAACTACAGCAAGAACTAATAGCAGAAATAAAAAAAGAGTTTAGATCATCGTGGCTTAATTTTGAAGTCAATTCTGACGCTGGAGCACTGTTAAGAAAACTAATAGGTGATACTGAATAATGATTGAACAATTATTACTTGATACCTGTTGGGGAGATTATATAGAGTAGTTGAATTACCATAACTCGTTTAGAACTATTACTATATGAATGCACCATATGCCACAAGATATTCTTATCCTACTATGAAATATTAACCACTGCCGATAAAGAGTTTGTAGAATCATTCAATGAATCAGACGTTGTATTCAAACAGATAAAGAATGAAAGGAAATGCAAAAGATGTCGCAATCATGTTGATTTAACAGAGTTTGGATTACATACTTAAGTATTGATAACCATATCTCTACTATAGATTAACAATAACATAAACTGTTATCTGTAATTAAAATGACAAAAGAGGCTGCAGTTCATAAAAACCCGTTTCACCATTCTTTAACTGCAAAGGGAGAA
>Ga0209868_1000091_pt1 | contig 10785 bp, 10 predicted proteins | sample GWRWN3_40_50_FD_187217 | JGI IMG/M metagenome (GOLD analysis project Ga0209868, IMG submission 187217) | Riverbed sediment microbial communities from areas with no vegetation in Columbia River, Washington, USA - GW-RW N3_40_50 (SPAdes)... | ecosystem: Environmental > Aquatic > Freshwater > River...
ATGCACGGGGGGTGTGCTGCCGCTTTAGCCGGTAACTCTTACTCCCCTCACCGTGTAAACCTTACATCTTCGCCCGCCAAGAACTATCCGTCCGACTCTCACGCGGGCACTGAGGCTTCCTCAATAAAACCAGGAAGATCGGAGGAATCGCGCCCGCCACCGTCAACCTTCTTCCCGGCATGGCATGGAGGTTGCCATTAGATGACCTTTACCCTCGATCGTATGGACCGACCCTCAGGTCCGCACTTGGGAAGGGGGGTGAGAAACCAGAGGAGAAGCAGTGCGTTTCATGATGGAAGAGAAAACCGCCAACGTGTGTCCCAGAAAGGAGATCCAGATGAAGAAGGCTGTATCGGCAATCCTTGTGGCGACGATCGCGAGCTTCGTGGCAATCCCGGCGGCCTGGGCTCAGGCAGACCCGCAGGCACTCTCCAAGCAGTGCCAGGACGCATTGAAGAAGACCCCGAATGCAGAGGCCTCGAAGCTCTGCAGTGATGGGGACAAGGCCCTCAGCGAAGGCAAGAAGGATGAGGCAACTGCCAAGCTGACGGCCGGCCTGGAAAAGCTCGGGGTGAAGGCCCCGACGGCGCCCGCGGCGAAGCCGGGGTATTAACCGGCTCATCCACGAAAAAGGGGGAGGGGCGAAGGTCCTCTCCCCCTTTCCATTCCCGTGACCAACGCGTTCGTGAATCTCCTCCGGACTGGCCCTATCGTTGTCGCACAAGACCCCCGCCGTAGCCCGCTACAGACGACACCATGCGCAGGAGAGTTTCGCCACACCCCCTGCCACCCGAAGCCACACAGAGAGGAGCGTCCAGGGGCGGCCGATGGTCTTGACAAAGGAGAGAGGCTGTGGTACCAAAGGTGATGTCCTGAAGCCCCTTCAGAGGGCCGTGTATGGAGCCCCATAAAGTTCTGATCCTGAACCGATCGTTTGAACCGCTTCAGGTTTGCGACGTGCGCCGGGCCATCGTCCTGCTCTTTACCGGTCGGGCAGAGCGGGTCGAGGATACGGCAGACCTCATCCGTTCCCCTTCGCTCGCCATGCTGATCCCCTCGGTCATCCGCCTCCAGCGCTATATCAGGAGAGCCGGGAGCCACGCCCTTTCCTTCAACAAGAAGAATATCCTCAAACGAGACTGGTATACGTGTCAGTACTGCGGGCGTAACGGCGGTGAGCGGATGACCATCGATCATATCGTGCCTCGCGCGCTGGGGGGGAAAACGATCTGGGACAATGTGGTCAGCGCATGCCGGGCCTGTAACACCCGAAAGGGCAGCCGGACCCCCCAGCAGGCCGGGATGTTCCTGATCCGCAAGCCATCCAAGCCACTCTCGGCCCTGTATCTCACGGTCCTGGCTCAATCGGCCCGCCATTTGCATGTCTGGGAGAAGTACCTGCCCGCCGAGGCGGTCGGGTCTCTGACAGGCAACGGAGACAGCAAGGAGGTCTATCCATGCAATGGCGATGGCCGATCCCCCTCACCACTTTTCTGATCCTCGTCGTCGTCACCCCTCTGCACGCTCAGGCACCGGCGCGCACCCCGTCCGAGGCGGCGGCCCCGATCGAGGCCTTGCACCAGGTTCAGTCGAACGATAACCTGCACCTCTTGGCGGCCTATTACTACGGGGACGCCCGTCAGTGGGTCCAAATCCTGGGCACGAATCGCGATGGGATCCAGAACCCGAGCGTGATCCAGCCGGGCCAGATCCTGCGCATCTCTCTTTCGCCCAACTGGAACCCCAGCGAACCGTACAACGAGTGGAGGCGTCGGGTCCACGATCTGACCCCTGCCGCTATGATCACCATGCCCGAGGCGCGAGGGCAGCGTCCCGCAGCCCCAAAGGAAACCTCTCCCGGTGAGGGCACCCCTTCCGGCGCACCCGAGGGGCCGGTGGCCCCCCCGAAAGAAGAGGGATAGCATCCGCCCCGCGCCTCGAGGCACACCAGGGGTGCCAGGCCTTTAGCGTTGTCCCAGGCGACGAATCCTTCGTGACGCCGGGGACACGCCTTCTTGTGTCACTTCCCCCTTTCAGCGATAATCTCTTGAGGGAGACGCACGACCGCAAGCCAGGGGGGAACATGTCGCTCTTCAAGCTCCACTTTGACTTCGAACCGAAAGGGGACCAGCCGCGAGCCATCGAGCAGCTCACGGAGGGGATTGCCAAGGGGCAGCGGCACCAGGTCCTCCTGGGCGTGACCGGGTCGGGCAAGACCTTTACCATGGCCAACGTCATCGCCGCGAGCGAACGGCCGACCCTGATCATCGCCCATAACAAGACGCTGGCCGCCCAGCTCTACAACGAGTTCAAGACCTTCTTCCCCGATCATGCCGTCGAGTATTTTGTCAGCTACTACGACTATTACCAGCCGGAGGCCTACATCCCCCACTCCGACACCTATATCGAAAAGGACGCCATGATCAACAAGCACATCGACAAGCTGCGCCATTCGGCCACCCGCTCCCTGCTCGAGCGGCGGGACGTGATCATCATCGCGTCGGTCTCATGTATCTACGGGCTGGGCTCTCCCGAGGCCTATTACGGCATGATGGTGTTCCTGGAACAGGGGGGATGGTGCCAACGCGAGGAGATGCTCCGGAAGCTCGTCGAGATCCAGTACCAGCGGAACGACTACGATTTTCACCGGGGGACCTTCCGCGTCCGGGGAGATGTGGTGGAGGTCTTCCCCGCCTACGCGGACACCGCTGTCCGCGTGGAACTGTGGGGGGATGAGGTGGCGGGTCTATGGGAGATCGACCCGTTGACCGGGGCAAAGCTCCAGAAACTCCACCGGGCCCCGATCTACCCCGCCAATCATTATGTGACGCCCGAAGAGCGGCGACAGCGGGCCCTCGAAGCCATCGAGGAGGAACTCGAAGAGCGGGCCCCCTGGCTCGAGAAGGCGGGAAAACTCCTGGAGGCCCAGCGCCTGCGACAGCGGACTCTCTTTGACCTCGAGATGATGCGCGAGATCGGAACCTGCAAGGGCATCGAAAACTACTCCCGCCATCTCACGGGGCGGACGGCCGGAGAGCCCCCACCGACCCTCATGGACTACCTCCCGAAGGATGCCCTGGTCATTATCGACGAGTCACACCAGACGATCCCCCAACTGCACGGCATGTATCGGGGAGATCGGTCGCGCAAGGAAACCCTGGTCGAGTACGGGTTCCGCCTCCCCTCCGCCCTCGATAACCGCCCGCTCACGTTCGCCGAGTTCGAGCGGTGCGTGCACCAGGCGATCTACGTCTCGGCCACGCCCGGCCCCTATGAAATCCAGAAAACCCGCGGCCTCGTCGCGGAACAGATCATCCGGCCCACGGGGCTCATCGACCCCGCGATCGAGGTCCGGCCCACCCGGGGCCAGATCGATGACCTCATGCATGAGATTCGGATTCGCGCCACGAACCACCAGCGGGTCCTCGTCACCACCCTCACGAAGCGGATGGCCGAGGAGCTCACCGACTATCTCGCCGAGCACGGCATCCGGGTCCGCTACCTTCATTCGGATATCGACACCCTCGAACGCAATGAGATCATCCGCAACCTCCGCCTGGGCAAGTTCGATACCCTCGTCGGGATCAACCTCCTCCGGGAGGGGCTCGACATCCCCGAAGTCTCCCTCGTCGCCATCCTCGATGCCGACAAGGAAGGGTTCCTGCGGTCGTCGGGATCCCTCATCCAGACCATGGGTCGGGCCGCGCGCAATGTGGAAGGCAAGGCGATCCTCTACGCCGATGTCACCACCCGCTCCATGAAGGGGGCCCTAGAGGAGACGAGCCGGCGGCGGGCCCTCCAGGTGGCGTACAATGAAAAACACGGCATCACCCCAGAGACCATCAAGAAGCAGATCACCGATGTCCTCGCCTCGATCTACGAGCGGGACTACTACACGGTGCCCGCCCTGCCCGAGGACGAGCGGATGAAGTACGTCCCTCGGGAAGAGATCCCTGCCCTCGTCGCAACGTTGGAAAAGCAGATGAGGCAAGCGGCCAAGCGGCTGGAGTTTGAGCGGGCCGCCGAGCTTCGCGACCAGATCCGCGATCTCGAACGCCGCATGCTCGGCATTATCGAACAGTAATCATGCCTTTGCCCACTCTCCCCCTGTGCATCATCCTCTCTTTCGTGCCGCTGCCCCGGGCCTACCTTGTCCGGACCACTAACGTGCGCGCCGGCCTGCTGGCTCCTCCGCCGCCGGTAGCCTCTACGAACTTTTCCGATTAACCAGGAGGTATCTTGGTATGACAGGCGTGAAAAGGCGAGGGATCTTTCTTCGGCTGCAGCGAATTGGTGCGGCAACTAACGCGCATTCACCAGAACTATTCTCACTATTCCTTCCCAAGCATCTTCAGGACTTCTCCATATTCGCGTACTATCCGCTCAACCGCGGCGTCAATCCGTTTCTTCCGTTCGGCGGTTACCTTTTTGCCGAGGATGTCTGCCACGGTCTGGTCTGTAATAACATAGGTCCGACCGATCTTTGTGGCAGGAATCTGCCCTTTCTTGACGCGGTTGTAAATCGCGATCCGGCTAACCCCGAGAAGCTTTGCCAGTTCAGGAATCGTGATGTATTTCTCTGTGCTCATGGTCCTGAGATTCCTATCTCAATGTTAATATCACGTAAGCATATTAACACAGGTTAACTCACGGCGCTATAGTTAACACAAGTTAACTAGATCTACCCGTGTTAACAGAAAGAACGCAGCCACAACTACTTGACATTATTGAATTGTGCGTAGAGCCTTGTCCTACGACACGCAGGTGAGACTTTTCGAATCTAGACGTGTATTGCCCTGGCCTGGAGCGAAGGTACCGGCCACCTTTCACTCGCCGCCAGTCGTGTCAAGAAAAAAGCTTCCTGACACCTTTTCTCTTCTCTTTTCTCTCGCCTCCTCTACGTCGCCCAACGAAGCGCGCATGAGCTGCGGCGCCGAGCACGCGGGCGCACCGCGCGCTCAGCCATCACCGCGGGAGCGTTGGCGAACAACATAACGCTTCCATTAGAACACGGCGCCGCCAGCTCCATGCGCTGGTTAGGCGGCTGCATTGGACCAGGAATGGCCCCTATCGCCCTAGCAGGATGAAGGCGCCCGCGGCGATGGCGAGGATCGCCATGAGCGTGCCGAGTCCCGAGAAGCTGAGATTGAGCAGAGGTATTAGCCCACCTAGGATCAGCCAGATGCCGAGCAAGAGCATGCCGAGATTCTTGGTCAGTTTCATTGCCATGCGGAGGGTCTCCTTCTCGTGATGGGTTGAATGCTGAGGGCTGAGCGAGTGTTGGGACGCAGCCGCCTAACCATTGAGTATACTGGTCTGTGTATGACGGTGACTGAATTTGAGACCACAGGTGAAATTCTCCGGCGATTCCAAGGACGTGTCAACAATTTTTCGGAAGCCTTCCAGACGGAAAACACTGACCAGGATAATCCCAATATACCTGCCATGGGATTCAGCATCTACGCCAGCAGGGAATCGGCCGGGCTTCGGACCCCCCTGCCGCCAAGGTTCAGCACATGGGTGTAGATCATAGTCGTGCTGACGTCCCTGTGTCCCAAAAGTTCCTGGACTGTCCGGATATCGTACCCGTCTTCAAGGAGATGTGTGGCAAAGGAATGGCGCAGGGTGTGCGGGCCCGCGGGCTTCAAAATGCCCGCCTTGAGCCTGGCCTCTTTTACGGCCCGCTGGAGAACCGATTCGTGGAGATGATGCCGGTGCTTCTCTCCCGTGACCCGGTCGGTGTAATGGCTCGTCGCGGGGAACACCCACTGCCACCCCCAGGAACTACGACCAGATGCCGGGAATTTGGGTGTGGCAGGAGGGGCAGGTGCCGTCGGGGGTGAGTCGGTTCGCGGTGACGACAAACCCCACGCGGGCAATGAGCGGATCCTTGCACGTGGGGCAGAACGTATTTTCGTACTTTCCCACCCGGCCGGGGAGGTTGCCGGCGTAGACGTACCGGAGCCCGGCGGATTGGCCGATCCGAGCGGCCCGAAGCAAGGTCTCGGGGCCGGTGTGGTCCGGATCGGTCATCTTGTAGTCCTTGTGGAACGCGGTGACGTGCCAGGGGATGTCGGGAGAGATCGAGACCAAAAATTCCGCAGCCTGTGTGAGCTCTTCATCTGAGTCGTTCCACCCGGGAACGATGAGGGTCACCACCTCGACCCAGAAGCCCATCGCGTGGACCATCCGGACGGTTTCGAGGACATGCTCGAGGATACCCCCCAGGTAGCGATAGTTCTTGTGCGACATCGACTTGAGGTCGATCTTGTACCCGTCACACCAGGGCCTGAGATAGGTGAGGACCTGCTCGGTGGCGTTGCCATTGCTGATGAAGCAGGTCTTGAGCCCCGCCGCCTTGGCCTCTTGGAAGATCGCGACCGCCCATTCGGCGGTGATGAGCGGCTCATTATACGAACTCCCCACGAGCTGCGCCCCAGAGCGGAGGGCGAGGCTCACGAGCCCCTTCGGGCTCACCGATTCGGGCCTCGCCCCGGCCGCCGGATCCCGCAGGGCCTGGGAGGTCAGCCAGTTCTGGCAATACGGGCAGTGATAGTCGCAGCCGAGCATCCCGAAGGTGAGGGTATTCGATCCGGGGAGCATATGGTAGAAAGGCTTCTTCTCGGTCGGATCGCACTGGAGCGCCGCGACGTAGCCCCAGGGGACATACAGCGTCCCGTCCCTATTGAACCGGACCTTGCAGATGCCCCGACGGCCATCCGGGATGAGGCACCGGTGACCGCATGCGTAACATCGTAACCCCTTCTCCGGGAGCCGCTCATACACCTCCCCCTCCCGGGTCTGCCGGTCCAGAATCTGGGCCAACGGGAGGACCTTGAGATCCTCAGCCTTGAGGACCATCGTGTTCCCCTTCAGGGTGGGTCGGGATAAATCTACCTCCGGAAGGACGAGATTTCAAGGCCCACTTCCTTCAGGATCTTCTCAAAGTCGTGCGGAAGAGGCGCAGTGCTCTCCACCGGCGCGCCCGTGCGGGGATGCGTGAAGGCGAGCTTCCAGGCGTGGAGGAGGTGGCGCCCTGCCTTGCACCGCGATGTGCGCTCGCGCCGCCCACCGTAGAGCTTATCCCCGACCACGGGATGGCCCATCGCCGCCAGGTGGACCCGGATCTGATGCGTGCGGCCCGTGATCGGTATGACCTCCACCAGACTGCAATCCGGCGCCGACCGAAGCACGCGAAAGATCGTCTCGGTCTCGCGCCCCTTGCGCGTTCGCACCCCCATCCGCTTCCGCTCCCGCTGATCCCGCCCGACCGGCAGGGTGATTCTCCCCTCTGTCACCTTGACCGAACCATGGACCAGGGCCAGGTAGGTCTTCTTGACCTGGCGAGCCTCAAACTGCCGGCTGAGATGCTGATGCGCCATGTCCGTCTTGGCCACCACCAGGCATCCGGAGGTTTCCCGGTCGAGCCGGTGCACGATCCCCGGTCGCTCGACTCCGCCGACAGCGGTGAGCCCGGCAGCGTGGTGGAGCAGGGCATTGACGAGCGTCCCCCGCCGACGCCCGGCCCCAGGATGGACCACGAGGCCGGATGGCTTATTGACCACCAAGAGATCCCGGTCCTCGTACAGGAGATCGAGGGGGATCGGCTCCGGTTCGATCCCGGGTGGCTCGGGAGGCGGCAGGGTGACGGTGACCCGGTCGCGAGCGGAGATGCGATAGCTGGCCTTTCGGGGTTCGCCGCCGATCCGCACCCGCTCCTGACGGATCAGGCGCTGAACCGCGGCCCGGGAGAGGCCGCTCGACTGCGCCAGGAATTGGTCGAGACGAAGCCCGGTCTCTCGGGCGGAGACCTCATACGTCCGCGTCTCCGTCACAGGTCATCCCTTCTCCCGTTCAGTCAGGATCTCAAAGATCATCAGGCCGACGCCGACCGTGATGGCGGAGTCTGCGACATTGAAGGCGGGCCAGTGATACGCCCCGTAATAGAAATCCAAGAAGTCCACGACCATGCCGAGACGCAGGCGATCGATCAGATTCCCCACGGCCCCGCCGAGGATACAGGCGAGGCCGACCGAAGGCAGGAGACGCATCTGGCGGTGCCGGCCCCGGTAATAGATGATGAAGAGAACGGCGAAGATGGAGATGGCCGTGAACATGGGATGGCGAAGGGCGGCAGGGGCGCCGGATAGAAAGCCGAAGGCGGCGCCGGGATTCAAGACGTAGGTGAGGTTGAAAAAAGACGGGATGACGGGAACGACTTGTCCTAATCGAAGGCTTCCCTGGACATAGAACTTGGAGATCTGGTCGAGAAGGGTAATGGTGAGGGCGATGACATAGAAGGACACGCTGTTCATGGTTCACGGTTCATAGTTCACGGTTGAGGCTTGAAAGAGGGTCCTCGCCAAATACGCCGGGGTTCGAGCGGTTCCATGAACCCTGAACCATCAACTATGAACCCTTCAGGACGGCGACACAGGGCTCGCAGACGGTCGGATACTCCGCAGACAGGCCGACACTCTCCCGGTACACCCAGCAACGCTCGCACTTTTTCCCTGGAGCCCGGTGGACCACGACGGACAGTTCCGGGCCACCCTCGGGCGCCGGTTTGAGGTCCACCGCGGAGACGATGAAGATCGTCGGCAGCTCCTTCGCGTAGCCCTGGAGGAAGGGCAGCAACGCTTGACCTGCCAGAATCTCCACTTTGGCCTCAAGGGCATTCCCGATCAATTTGCGTTGTCTCGCCTCCTCCAGCACCTTCAACACCTCGTCGCGCACCCCCAGGAGTCGCTCCCACCGCTCGCCCAGCGCCTCATCGAGGACCGTCTCGTCCACCCGGGGGAATTCGGCGAGATGCACACTCTCTCCCTCATCCCCACGCCGCGGGAGGTAGCTCCAGACCTCGTCGGCGGTAAAGGAGAGGACCGGAGCCATCAGCCGCGTGATGCCCTCGAGGAGAAGGAACATGGTGGTTTGGGCTGCGCGCCGCTCTGGCGAGGCGGCGGCCGAGGTGTAGACCCGATCCTTCAAGACGTCGAGGTAAAAGGCCGAGAGATCCACGGCGCAGAAGTTGTGCAGGGCGTGAAAGAGGACATGAAACTCGTACCTTTCATAGGCCCGGAGCAGCCGCCCCGCCAGCATCTGGAGCCGATGCAGGATGAACCGGTCGATCTCCAAGAGGGCCTCCCGGGGGACCAGGTGCTGCCGAGGATCAAAGTCGTAGAGATTGCCCAGGAGATAGCGGCAGGTGTTCCGGATCCGGCGATAGCCTTCGACCAAGCGGGTGAGAATTTCTGACGAGAGGCGGACATCATCCCGGTAATCCTCTGCCGCCACCCAGAGGCGCAGGATCTCGGCGCCGTAACTGGACATGACCTCTTGAGGGGCGATGACGTTCCCCAGCGACTTGGACATCTTGCGCCCTTCCCCATCGACCACGAAGCCGTGCGTCAGGACCTCCTTGTAAGGCGCCCGGCCCCTGGTCCCCACCGCCGCCAGGAGCGAGCTGTGGAACCAGCCCCGGTGCTGATCGCTCCCCTCGAGATACATCTCGGCCGGCCAGTGCTGGTCCGCGCGGGTCTCCAGGACTGCCGCCTGACTGACCCCGGAATCGAACCAGACGTCCAGGATGTCGTCCTCCTTGGAAAACCGCGTGCCGCCGCAGTGGGGACAGCGGGTGCCGGGCGGAAGCAGCTCCTCCGCGCTCTTCAGGAACCAGACATCCGCTCCTTCGCGCTCCATGAGATCCGCCACCCGTTCCATGAGGGGTCGTTCGGCGAGGGGGGCGCGGCACCCCTGGCAGTAGAAGACGGCAATGGGCACCCCCCAGGCCCGTTGGCGTGAGATGGTCCAGTCGGACCGCGTCAGGACCATGTTGTAGATCCGGTCCTCCCCCCACGGGGGAATCCACTTGACCTTGTGGATCTCCTCGAGCGCCCGCTGGCGGAGATTATTCTTGTCCATCGAGATGAACCACTGCTCCGTCGCGCGCAAGAGGGTCGGATTCTTGCACCGCCAGCAATGCGGATAGGTGTGTGTCATCTCCTGTCGGGCCACGAGTTTCCCGACTGCCCTCAGGTGCTCGATGATCTTGGGGTTGGCGTCCCAGACCGTGAGGCCCGCGAAGTGATCGACCTCGGGAGCAAACCGGCCGTCGTCGTCCACCGGGTTATAGATCTCGAGTCCAAGCCTTTGTCCAAGCCCGTAGTCCTCCTCTCCGTGCCCCGGGGCGATATGGACGAGTCCGGTGCCCTGATCCATCGCCACGAAATCCGCGGCGGCGATCGGCCCCTCTCGGTCGATCCAGGGGTGACGGACGGTACATCCTTCCAGCTCCGCCCCCGTGAAATCGGCGAGGAGCTGGTGCTCCCTGGGCTCCGGGAACAGCGTGAGGAAGTCGCCCATGCGGGCACGTGACACCACGTAGATCTCGCCGGACATCGCCAGTGCGACATACGTCTGGGTCGGGTGAACGGCGATGGCGAGGTTGGCGGGGAGCGTCCATGGGGTCGTCGTCCAGATCACAGCGAAGGCCTGACGTCCCTTCAGGTGTGGCGCGAGCCCGGGGGGGACCCCCTTCAGAGGGAACTTCACCCAGATGGAGGGAGTCGTGTGCTCCTCATAGTCCACCTCGGCCTGCGCCAGGGCGGTGTGACAGTGCATGCACCAGTGGATCGGTTTCAGTCCGCGGTAGACGCTCCCCGCGCCGACGAACTTGGCCAGTTCCCTCAGGATCACCGCCTCGTAGCGATAGTCCATGGTGGTGTAGGGATGCTCCCAGTCTCCCAACACCCCGAGTCGCCGGAACTCCTCCCGCTGCACGTCGAT
>Ga0209868_1000096_pt1 | contig 10563 bp, 6 predicted proteins | sample GWRWN3_40_50_FD_187217 | JGI IMG/M metagenome (GOLD analysis project Ga0209868, IMG submission 187217) | Riverbed sediment microbial communities from areas with no vegetation in Columbia River, Washington, USA - GW-RW N3_40_50 (SPAdes)... | ecosystem: Environmental > Aquatic > Freshwater > River...
GCTTCCTGTCCCATTTTTCTACGATGCGGAACGCAGAAGCCGTCCAAGGTTTGCGAGGCCTTTTTTCAGATCTTGGGTCTCTCCGCCTAAGCCCAGACGGAAATGGTCCGGCACTCCGAAGAAACGACCTTCGGCGATGACGGTCCCGTACTGCTTCAGCAATCGCTCCGCGAGTTTCGCGACGTCGACCGTGCTGTGGGGGAACAGCACGGTCCCGCCCCCGGGGACATCCCCGTTCAGCGCCTGCATTTCGCGAAGCGCTTCCGCGGCGATTTTCCGGTTCACATCGAGGATCCGCTTCGCCCGCCGAAGGAAGAAATCCCATCGGCTCAGGGCCCAAGTCGCGATCGTCTGCGACAGGACCGATCCGCCGCCGGTGGTGTAGTCCTTCAAGCCGGCGAAGCGATTGAGCAGGTCGGGCGCCCCGACAATCCAGCCAACGCGGAGCGTCCCGAGGCCGCACACCTTCGTGACGGTGGAGAGCGCGATCATTCGAGGACCGAATTCCGCGACACTCGGCGGTGTGCCCTCGAACGCAAGCTCGCGGAATGTCTCGTCGACGAGGACGTGGCCGTCGCACTCCTCCGCGATATCGGCCAGCTCGCGAATCTCGGAGCGAGAAAGGGCTGTCGATGTCGGATTGTTCAGGTTCGCAAATACGAGGAGCCGCGCCTTTCGTCCCGCCAACTTCCGCCAGCGGTCCAAATCGAGTCTCCATCCATCCTCGCAATCTCGCGGGATCTCGACCACGTCCGCACCGACCCCCCGTGGGACGTCCCGGAGCGGAGAATAGATCGGGACGTCCACGAGGACTCGGTCCCTTGGTTGGACGAGACTTGCATTGACTAGGAAGTTCCCTTCCGTTGCCCCGGTGGTCAAGAGGACCTGCTTCGAACCTGCGCGGTGTCGTCTCGCGATCAGGCGCCGCAGTTCCGGCGTCCCGTTGCGAAAGGTCCAGTTCAAGTCGAGGTCTTTCGGCAAGCTTCGCCCGAAGCCGTCGAGGTGGAACTCGCGGATGTTCGAGAACGAGATGTTCAGACGGGCGCCGTGCACCCTCTCGTAGTACAAGAGATGCTCGAAGGGAGGGAAGTCCATCGCGGCAGGCGGATGGTCGGCCAACCTATGAACCTTAGGCCCATCTATATCCGATAGGAAAAATAAAAGTCGGGCCGCTCAGAGCGGCCCGCAGGTGTAGGTGGCATGGTCGGGGATTCCGATTCCATCCGGTCGCTCGGCCCAGAGCTTGAAGATGAAGCTCCCGCGCGATTGCGGGTGGACCTCCACCAGGAAGCCGTCCTGGGCCGCGCCCCCGAACGCGACGAACCGCTCCGAGAAGACCGAGCTCAGGGTCCAGTCCGCCAGGTTCGGACTATCGCTGTTCGCCGAGGCCACCATCGCATAGTAGTTCAGGGCCTTGAGCAGCGCCGATCCGGAGCTCCGCACGCCGGCCGAGGCGTTCAGGCCTGGGACTACGAGGGACACGTACCCCGCAGGGTCTCGCTCCTGGATCTCGTGGAGGACTGCGGGCCAGTACTCCGCCGATCCGATCGCGCCATCCACCGTGGCCAGGCTCGTGCCCGCCGCGAAACTCGTGCCTTTCGGCGCGAGGAGTGGGCCGTGCCAGCCGATGTAGTAGATTAGCCGCGTTCCGGAGACGACTTCCTCGGCGCCGCAGCCCGCGTAGACGGTCAGTTCGTTGGGGACCGTGTTGTTCGGGTTCCGGACCTCCATCCGCAAGACCGCCGGGATCGGTCGGTTCGCGTTGTTCGCCAGGGTCGCCGTCACGCGGAACACGTCCCCCGGGGCGACGGTTTCCGGTACGCCCTCGACGGTCAGCGTGACCGCGAAGCCTGTCACCTGCACGTCCTTCGACACCGTGTTGCTCAGGGTGGGCGTCAAGATGCCCACCGCGCTGGCCGCCAACAGGACGACCAGAAGGATCGTCGCGCGCGGCCCCAGTTTGATTCCGTTTCCCATCGTTCGCACCTCGCCCGCCTCACCGAGACGGGTCGAGGCGGTTCACCGTCGCAACGCCGGCATAAGGCGGGCGCATGCATGCATCGTGCACGTAGGTCGATTCTCCCGAATCTCTCCCGTCAGCCTTATCGGCCGACCGAGCTGTCGGCCCGGCGTGCAGATTGTCGTGCTCGGCGCGAAAGGATCGATCGGAGGGGCGGTCGTCCGGCGTGCTCGGTTCTCGGGTCAGCAAGTCCGCGCGGTGGTCCGGCCGTCGACGGGACCGGATCGATTCCCCGCCGGGGTGGAGGTCGTCCATGCCGATTTGCAATCCAAAGAATCCGTCGTCGCGGCGGCCCGGGGCGCCGACCTCGTCGTCCACGCTGCGAATGTCCCGTACCCCGAGTGGCCTCGGCTCGTGCCGCGGTTCGCGGAGAACGCGCTCGCAGCCGCAGAGGCCGCAGGCGCCACGCTCGCTTTTCCGGGCAACGTGTACGTCTACGGCCACCCCCGGTCGCGACCGGTGACGGAAGACCACCCACAGGAACCGCACACGGAGAAGGGAAGGCTGCGCGTGCGCATCGAGCAGCTGTTCCTCCACGCCCACCGGGATCGGCGGGTGAGCCTCGTCCTCCCGCGATACCCGGACTTCTACGGCCCCGGCATCATGCACGAGATCTTCCGGCCCATCTTCGAGGGGGCCCTGGCGGGCAAGCCGTGCCGATGGCCTCTGGACGCGGATGCTCCCCACGAGTTCATCCTCATCGACGACGCGGCGGAAGCCCTGTTGAAACTCGTCAACACACCTGCGGCCCACGGCCGGGCGGTGCATGTCCCCGGGCCCGGTCCCATCACGCCTCGGGCGTTTTGCCGCCTGGTCTACGCCGCGGCCGGTGCGAGCGAGCCGACCATTCGCGTCTTCGGCCGCGGGACGTTTCGTTTGTTCGGATTGTTCAACCGCTTGGCCCGTTCCGCCTACGAAATGGCGTACCTGTTCGATGACCCCGTCTTGCTCGATGGATCGCTGTACCGATCGGTGACCGGGGGTCCGCATCCCGCCACACCGTATGAGGAAGGAATCCGCCGCACGATGGATTGGTTCCGCTCCCACCGCGCGACATCTTAATAGCGGGCGTTTCGTTTTCTCGAAGTGCGGAGGTCCCTGCTATGACAGACGTCGTTCTCGCGGGCGCCTGCCGCACGCCCGTTGGCAAGTACGGACGCGCCTTCCGGAACGTCGAGGCGGTCAAGCTCGGGAGCACGGTCATCGCCGAGGCGGTGAACCGCGCAGGCCTCGTCCCCGCGGACATCGAGGAGGTCATCATGGGCAACGTGATTTCCGCTGGCCTCGGGCAGAACCCGGCGCGCCAGGCCGCGCTGTTCGCGGGGCTCCCCGACCGCGTCGGCGCCGTGACCGTCAACAAGGTGTGCGGCTCCGGCTTGCAGGCGGTGATGTTCGCATCGGACATGATTCGCGCGGGTTCGGCGGACGTCGTCCTGGCGGGTGGCATGGAGTCGATGAGCCGCGCCCCCTACCTGGTCAAAGAGGCCCGCTGGGGGATTGGCATCAATAACGTCCCGTTCATCGACGCGATGGTCCACGATGGCCTGTGGGACGCGTACAACCAGTTCCACATGGGCGTCACAGGGGAGATCGTCGCGGAACGATTCAAGATCTCGCGGGAGGACATGGATCGCTTCGCGCTGGAGAGCCATCGCCGCGCGGCGTCCGCGACGCAGGAGGGTCGATTCAAGGGACAGATCGTCCCCGTGGACGTCCCTGGCGCGGGTCGTGTCGAGGTCGACGAAGGGATTCGGATGGACACGTCCCTCGAGAAGCTCGCGAAACTCCCGCCGGTTTTCCGAGAGGGCGGTCAGGTGACCGCAGGGAATGCGTCCCAGTTGAGCGACGGCGGCGCCGCGATGGTCGTGATGTCCCGGGAGGCTGCGGACCGCCACGGCGTCACGCCGCTCGCCCGCATCGTCGCGTACAACACGGCGGGCGTCAAGCCGGAATGGGTGATGGAGGCTCCGATTCCCGGGGTTCGGAAGCTCCTGAAGAAGACGGGCCTGTCCGTCGATGACATCGACCTGTTCGAGCACAACGAGGCGTACGCAGCCGCGAGCCTCGCGGTGATGCGCGAGTTGGGGATTCCGCACGAGAAGTTCAACGTGAACGGTGGTGCCGTGGCGCTTGGCCACCCAATCGGTTGCAGCGGTGCGCGTGTCCTGACGACCCTCATTTACGCAATGAAGGATCGCGGCGCGAAGCGCGGACTCGCGACCCTGTGCCTTGGTGGCGGCAACGCGGTCTCGATGATCGTTGAACCTCCGTAAGCCAGAGAGTTCTTGCTCGTTTCACGGACCCGTCCCGCAAACTCTTTTAGGACCCCTTCCTATCCTCCGTGATTTCCGTTCCCACTCGAGGAAGTACCCTTGCTACACAAAGTGCGCACCGCGGCTACGAAGGAAGCGGTCCTCGGCCTCATGGAACCCCTCATCGCGGAGTGGTTCCAGTCCAAGTTCAAGGGCCTGACCGAACCCCAGGCCTACGCGGTCCCAATCATCCACGCTCGAAAGAACGTCTTAGTCTCCTCCCCCACCGGGAGCGGGAAGACGCTCACGGCCTTCCTGTCCATCATCAATGAGCTCTACGCGAAGCAACTCCGCGGCGAGCTCGAGGACCGCATCTACTGTCTCTACGTCTCCCCGCTCAAAGCCCTTGCGAACGACATCAACCGCAACCTGGAGGAGCCGCTCCACGAACTCACGGAACTGGCGGTGAAAGAAGGCAAGCCGGAACCACTCATCCGCGTCGGCGTCCGCTCGGGAGACACCTCGGCGCAAGAGCGCCAGAGACAGGTCCGTCACCCGCCGCACATTTTCATCACGACGCCCGAGAGCATCGCGATCATCCTGAGCACGCCGAAGTTCCGGGAACATTTCGCGAACGTCGAGTGGGTCATCCTCGACGAAATCCACGAAGTCTGCTCCTCGAAGCGGGGTTCTCTCCTGTCGATCTGCCTGGAGCGTCTCCGTGAGCAGACCGGGCGAGATTTCGTGCGGATCGGCTTGAGCGCGACGATCGCGCCGATCGAGGAGGAAGCAAAATTCCTCGCGGGCTACGAGAACGGCAAGGTGCGCGAAATGTCCATCGTCGAGGTCGACACGCGGAAGGACCTCGACCTCGCGGTCCTGTGTCCGGTCCCCGATATCACCGCGGTGCCCATGGAGGTCGCGAACGCCCGGATGTATGATCTCCTCAGTAAGTTGATTGACGAGCATCGCACGACCCTCATCTTCACGAACACGCGAAGCGGCACTGAACACGTATCCTTCCGGCTGAAGGAGCGCGGCGTCGAGGATCTGGAGGCCCACCACGGCTCCCTGTCGAAGGTAACCCGCCTCGAGGTCGAGCAGAAGCTCAAGGACGGTCAACTCAAGGTCGCCGTCTCCTCGACGTCCCTCGAGCTTGGGATCGACATCGGCTACATCGACCTCGTCGTGCAGATCGGCTCGCCGAAGTCCGTCGCGAAAGGCCTGCAGCGAATCGGACGCGCGGGCCACGCGTACGGCGACACCGCGGTCGGGCGGATGATCGCGTTCGAGCCCTGGGATCTCATGGAGTGCGCGACGCTCGCGAAGGCCGCATACGACGCGCGAATCGACCGGGTCGACATTCCGAGCAATCCCCTCGATGTCCTCGCCCAAGCGCTGGTCGCGATGTCCCTCGAGAAACGTTGGGACGTCGATGAGGCGTTCGAGCTCGTCCGGCGGTCGCACAGTTTCCACGACCTGACGAAGAAGGACTTCCTCGCGGTCCTCGACTACCTCTCGTCCCGCAACCCGGACATCAAGGTGTTCGCGAAGATCTGGTTCGACGAGGAAGAGGGTCGAATCGGGAAGAAGAAAGGCACCCGGATGATCTACTACACGAACGTCGGGACGATTCCGGAGGAAGGGACGTACCACGTGTTCTCGGAACGCGGCTCCCCACTCGGGCAGCTGAGCGAGAAGTTCGTGGAGTACCTGAGCCCGAGCGACATTTTCGTCCTCGGCGGCCGCACGTACCAGTTCGTGCGCGCACGGGGCACTTCCGTCTACGTGAAGGACGCGTCCGGCCGCCGACCCACCGTGCCTTCGTGGACCGGCGAAATGTTGCCTCGGTCGTTCGACCTGTCGATTGCCGTCGGCGAGTTCCGCCGCGACCTCGCCGCGAAGATCGCAAAGGACGGAGAGAAGGCCGCGAAGGAATGGTTGATGCAGGAGTACCACGTCGACACGGGCTCCGCACAATCCCTCGTCTCGTATGTCCAGGAACAAGAAGCGCTAATCCCGTCCCTCCCGACGGACCGCCAAGTCCTCCTCGAGGGTTACCTCGACGTGAAAGGGAACCGGAACGTCATCTTCCATTTCCCGTTCGGCCGGCGCGTGAACGACGCGCTGAGCCGTGCCTTCGCGTTCGCCGTCACGGAGGCCCACCACACGAACGTCCGCGTGAGCGTGACGGACGACAACTTCATGATCACGGTCCCACGACGCATCGAACTCAAAGGCCTCACGAAGCTCGTCACGAGCAAGAACCTCGAGGACATGCTGCGGCGCGCGATTCGCAACACGGAGCTGTTCAAGCAACGCTTCCGGCACTGTGCGACGCGGTCCTTCATGATCCTCCGGAACTACAAAGGCCGCGAGGTCTCGATCGGGCGGCAGCAGTTGCGGTCTCAGCGGGTGCTCGACTGGCTCCACGAGATCGAAGACTTCCCGGTGGTCAAGGAGACGTACAACGAGATCCTGCACATGGTCATGGACCTGGACCACGCCCGCGAAATCCTGCGGCGAATCGAGGCGGGGGAGATCGCGGTCGTCGAAAGCGACTTCAGCAACCTGCCCTCCCCGTTCGCGCACAACGTCGTGCTCCAGGGCGTCTCGGACCTCGTCCTCATGGAGGACCGGTCGGCGCTGTTGCGAGAACTCCACCGCAAGGTCCTTGAACGTGTGATGCCGACGGACCAGATCAGCTCGATTCAATTCCAACCTGGCGAGATCGCGGAATACTTCCGACGAAAGCTGCCCAAAGTCGCTCGGAAGGAAGACATCCTATCGTATCTCGACCGTGTCGGGGACGCGAACCTCCTCCAGCAGAAAGGCCGCACGGTCTTCGAGGTCGCTTCCGCATCCTTCGCCGACGTGCGCAAGTGGGCCGGGCAGCTCATGGACGAGGGCCTCATCGAGAGCGTGTGGACACCGCAAGGGATCCACTGGACGCCGAAGGACCACCTGCCCACCTACGTCGCGGTCTACGCGCAGCGGTCCCGGCTCAAGCCGCCGGAGGAGAAAGTGCTCACGCTGATCAAGGAGAAGCCGCGGGCCCACAAGGACCTCGCTCGCGTCAGGAAACTGGGGAAGGACGACTTGAACGAGGCGCTGCGCAAACTCGAGCGTGCCTACCTAGTCGGGCGGCGCGGCGTCGAGGAGACGATTTACTTCGCGCGCGAGCCTCAGCGGGCGAACTTCGAGGAGTCGTTGGACAAGATCCTCACGAAGCGGCTCGAGGTCGACGGCCCGCACAGCGCGCAGGAGCTCGCGGTCGCATTGGCCCTGGAGCCGGAGCTCGTCGAGGAGGTCCTCCGAGACCTCGAGTCCGAGGGCGTCGTCTCGTCCGGCCACTTCCTCGTCGACAAGGAGTTCCAGTTCATGATGACGCGGGACCTTCAGCGCCTCCAGCGGAAAGACGAGACGCGCGAGGTCTTCGACGAGAACCAGGTAAAGGCCTTCCTGCTCGAGAAGCAGTTTGCGAGCGTCGAGACGCTCGACGACTATTTCGATCGGTTCCTGGAGGCGGGCATGGTCCTCGACGTCTACAATCACACGGCCCGCTTCGACTACAAGGAATGGCTCCGGCGGCGGGAGGCCGGCGACATCCTCGAAGGCCGCTTCCTGAACGGCCGCGTGCGCTACATCCGCGCGCAGGATGTGCCGCTCTTCCTCTCCGCGTTCCCGCGGAGCCCCCTCACCGACTTCGAGAAGAAGGTCCTCGACGTGATTCGTGAAGGGGACGGGACGGACCTCCGGGCGATTAACGCGAAGGTTCGCGCGGAGCGGGAACAGGTGAAGGAGGCCCTGGACAAGCTCGACTACGACGTCTACGTGATCCGTCGTTTCCAGGGGGACGGATGGACCGCTCGCAACCTGTACGTCGCGTTCGATCCGCCCCACGCGAAGGTGGCGGATGCTTTCGATACGATCGTGCGGCGCTTCCTCGCGGCGTACGGTCCCGTGCCGTTCTCCGGCATTCGAGAATGGGCGCGGTTCGAGTGGGACGAGCTCGAACGGCTGATGGACCGGCTGGAGGAAGACGGGGTCGTCACGCGGATCCTCGTGACGGGGAAGGCGGAGTCGGAGATGTTCGTCCTCGCAGAGGATCTCCCGGCCCTCCGAAAGGTCGGCGGGAAGCCGGGTACGGATCCGATGCGGGTCCTGTCGCTCCTCGATCCGTGGACACAGGCTCTCTGGGCCCAAGTCGCGAGCCGTTACGGGGACGGCTGGTTCTTCCCGCTCGTCAAAGACGGCGACCTTGTTGGCATGGCGGAAATCTGGGAGATGAGCGGCTGCATCGAGGTCCGGGAGATGGACCTCGCCTCCCCGGATCTGTTGGACGAGGCGATTGCGGCCCTCACGCGCATGATGACGTTCTACGCGATGCGCGGGGTCGACGTCCTCCGCGTCACGCGGTTTCAGGCGAAGAACGTGCCGGAGGCGGAAGATCTCTCCCACTGGACGCGAGCGGGCTTCATTCGGTTCTCCGATTTCCTCGCTCACGGCTCGATCGTGCCGCGGGACTTCGACCCGAAAGATCTCCTTGCATTCGCCCTGACGAAACAGGGGGTCGCCCTCGACTCCCGCTTCGCCGATCCGATCGGGGCAGCAAAGGCGCTTGGGGGCCTGCGCTCCGATTTCGCGGCGCGTCTGCGCGTTAGGGAGTTCCGACCGCTGGAGCGGCTTCACCGGAGCGGGCTGCTCGCGAAGGGACTCGCGATCCCGGAGTACTGGACGTACTGCACGGAAGCGGATCTCGGCCTGTACAAGGCCGCGAAGGCGACGCGCCTCCTGAAGGACATGAAGGCCATCCTTCGGATCATCCAGGAGGAAGGACCGATCTCCCGCCAGCGGCTCCTGATCCTATCGGACTTGAGCCGGCCCACCACCACCGCGGCCCTCCGGAAGCTCTACGAGGGGCTCCACGTGACGCGGGATTCGGACAATCGCTATCGTTTGGTCGCAGACCCGAAGATGTTTTGGGACGACGCTCGCCGCGAAGTCCTGCGGCGGATCATCCGCACCCTCGGCGTGACGTCCGCGGAGGCGCTCGCCGCCTACACGCGCTTCGAGTACAACATGGGGGAGACCCGCCTGCGGTTGCGGGAGTTCGAGGCGGAGGGATGGTTGGTGAAGGGCTTCCTCGCCCGCGGGGAGCGGACCGTGATGTGGGCGGTGAAGGACGGCCTCGAAGAGATCGAGGAAACGGATTTCCATCGTAAGTTCGTGCTCACTCCCCTAGACAACTTGTTCCTCTACTTGCGCGAATCAATCGTCGGCAAGTTCCACATGGGGTCCTGCTACGTCGTCTTCGACGGCCCCGAGATGGTCGCGGCCTTCAAGGCCCGTCGCCGAAAGTGGGAGCTCCTCGTCACGGAGTTCCAAGGCGAGCCCGCCGCCCGGAGAATCGTGGAGGCATGGGAGGCGGAGAACGAGCTCGCGGTGGAGGAGCAGGTCGACCGAATCTCGGACCATGAGGTCATGGAATGGTACGCGAAAATGTACGGGCGCGGAGCCGCCGAGCGCTGACGCTCGAGTCGTGCGACCCTTAGGTTCATACCGCGAATCCCAGATTCCGTCTCGATTCGGATGACCGTCCTCGGCATCGACACGGTTGCGATTGTCGTTTCCGATCCGCGAAAGGCGATCGAATGGTATCGGGATGTCCTCGGCCTCGACGTCGCATACATCGGACCGAGCGAGTCGAACCCGGACCCCGCGGTCCAGGGGACGGCGGAGAATCCGGGTCATTGGGTCGAGCTCGGACCGGCTCGTCCGCGCACCCGAGTCCATCTGTGCTTCATGCGCGGGGAGACGGAACCCGGGCCCTCGGGGATTACGTTCATCACGGACGACATCCAGGCGGACTACGAACGCATGCGCCGACTCGGCGTGGAGTTCCCGCTCCCCCCCGAGAAGATGGAGTGGGGCGAATGGCTCGGTCAGTTCGCGGACCGGGACGGGAACGTGTTCGATCTCAAGCAGCCAATCTCCCCCGCCGAATGGAGGGCCCCAGTTTCTTCCGCGAAACCGCGCAGGGCTCGTCGAATCAAATAGGCTCGGCCCGCCGCCCCGGCTCCAACCCCAACGCGCGATCGGCGCAGGAGGCGGCTTCGTCGAACCGGCCGAGCTTCGTGAGGACGAAGCCCTTGTTCACCCACGCGCCGCGGTAGCCCGCATCGATGTCGAGGGCTCGCTCGTAGCATCCGAGCGCCTCCTCGAACTTTCCGAGGCGCGCGAGGGCGTTTCCCTTGTTATTCCAAGCGACCTCGTACGCTGGATTCACCT
>Ga0209868_1000106_pt1 | contig 10021 bp, 10 predicted proteins | sample GWRWN3_40_50_FD_187217 | JGI IMG/M metagenome (GOLD analysis project Ga0209868, IMG submission 187217) | Riverbed sediment microbial communities from areas with no vegetation in Columbia River, Washington, USA - GW-RW N3_40_50 (SPAdes)... | ecosystem: Environmental > Aquatic > Freshwater > River...
CGAGGAGCACTACCAGGTGGCTCGAGGGGTGCAGCGGGTCCTCCAGCGCTATAAGGACCTCCAGGACATCATCGCCATTCTGGGGATGGAGGAGCTTAGCGAGGAGGATAAGCTGGTGGTGGCGCGGGCGCGGAAGATCCAGCGGTTTCTCTCGCAGCCCTTCTTTGTGGCGGAAGAGTTCACGGGCACTCCCGGAAAGTACGTCCCGCTGAAGCAAACGATCAAGGGATTCAAGGACATCCTCGATGGCCACTGCGACACGTGGCCGGAGCAGGCCTTCTACATGGTGGGGCTGCTCGAAGAGGCAAAAGAAAAGGCGGAGCAGCTTGCCGGCAAATAGCCGGCGACTGCTTCCAGGCAGCCGCCGGCTGCTAGAATGCTCGGATGCTGGAAAGCTAGGATGCTAGGATGCAACGACGCATCGGACTTCTCCTTCAAGCTTACAAGCGTCCTAGCCTTCTAGCTTTCTAGCCGCACCTGGGCGCGCCCAGGGGGTAATCGTGGCGAGAGTCGAAGGGGTTCCGAAGACGGTGACTGTGGAGGTGGTGACTCCGACCCGGATGGTCGTGAGGGATGAGGTCGAAGAGGTCATCGCTCCGGGGGCCGAGGGGTACTTTGGCGTCCTCGGAGGCCATCTCCCCTTCATGTCCACGCTGAAGAGTGGGGAGCTCGCCTACCGGAAGAATGGCACATGGCGATATCTGGCGATCAGCTGGGGGTATGCCGAGGTCCTTCCTCAGACGGTGATCATCCTCGCCGAAGCGGCGGAGAAGGCCGAGGAGATCGATATCGCCCGGGCGCAGCGAGCGCGGGATCGGGCCGTGGAACGCATGGCCCGATGGGGAGATGAGTCGATCGATGTCCTGCGCGCCCAGGCGTCCCTCGCCCGGGCCCTGATCCGCATCGAGGTGGCGGAGAAGACCTCATAGCCGATTCGGCTTTCACTTCTCTAGTCGTCCTCCCGTTCTACGTCATTCCGGTGAGCAGTGTTCTGCTGGATCAGGGCTCCTCATCATGGGCCGATTCCAGATCTCCCTCGTCGCGGAACGCCTCCTCCATCATCGGCTCGAAGTCCTCTCCCAGATCGTCTCCAAGCTCTTTCCCCATTCGCGCAGCCCACCGACGGACACTCCGGGGATCCTCTTCATCGAGATCGCTCAGGTGGTTCGGATCAGCGAGCCGGTCGAGGCGCTCCTCGGTGCGGAGCCGGGCGAAGCGGGAGAGGAGGCGGTCAAGCTGCTCGCCTCCACAGTGGGGACAGCGGAGCGGCGGCGGATTGTGGATATTCAAGATGAGCAGGCTCAGGGTGCGGCGGCAGTCGCCACAGGCGTACTCGTAGATTGGCATGGGGACCCCCCTCAGCAACACACTCGATTCTAGCAACTCAGCGTGAACGGTCAAGCCTTCCCTGGGCTTCCCGCCGGGCAGCACATGTAGGCCCCGAGCGACATTGCCGGGAGCGGCGGGGGGACGCTCGGCCAACGGGTGGCGGAGGCCGGGACCCCATCCGCCCGCAGGAGAATTTCGCCACCACTTCCCCCCTGATGGAATGGTGCGTGAAGTCTCCGAGGACGGATGGGGTGGCCGACGACAGGACCCGTTGGCCGAACGGGGTCGCCGCGAGAGGCCAGGAGGGAGGGGCCTGCAGGTGCTGCCAATCCCCCCTTCTGCCTTGACCGTCCCTTGGGGAATATGTTAAGCAGGGTGGAATGCGGTGCCATCATTGTGGCTATGTGAGCTTTGATAGCCTCACCGTGTGTCGGCGGTGCGCCAACCCCTTCCTTCCGATCCGCCCGCATGTTGCGCCGGCCCCCATGATCGCGCTGCCAGCCGTCGCTTCCCCGGTCGCGGTTCAAGAAACGCGGCTGGGGCTTCTGGACCGGTTCCTGGTCGAGGGGGAGGCCTTGGAAGAGGAACTGGACTGGAGTCGTCTCACCTTGCCGGCGGAGCTCAAGACGCCTGACGAGACGGAGGAGGCCAGGGTCTCCGCGGGTTCCGCAATGGTCTATGCGGGCTGTTTACGGAGGGTGGTTGCTGCCCTGGTCGATGCGCCCCTCTCCCTTGTCTTGACAGTTCCGGCCATGATTCTCGCCTACGTCACTGCGTTATTGGGGGGGATGGTCGCCAGGGAGCTGACATTCGAGGTCCAGCTTCTGGCGGTAGGTGCCGCGCTCGTGGCGGGCGTTGCGGTGAGCTTCGCCTACCACGTCTTGTACTGGGGGCAGGGGGGTCAGACCCCCGGAATGATGCTGATGGGGGTGCGGGTGGTGAGGCGGGATGGCGGGGACATCGGATACGGATGCGCCTTCCTGCGATGGGTGGGGTATTTCATCGCGCTGCTCCCTTTCGGTCTGGGGCTGATCGTGGTCCTCCTTCATCCGCGCAGGCGGGGGCTTCATGATCTCTTGGCCGGGACCTGTGTTGTTCTGGTCGATGCCGGAGGCGGGCAGTGACGCTGGGAGGAAGGCGATATGGCTGAGAAGGCGAAGGGGGGTCGAGGGTTGGCCTTGCTGGCGCTCCTCATCAGCATTGCCGCGCTTGTGTTGGCGACGATGGCCTATCAGCGGACAGGAGCCGATTTAAAGCTTCGAGAGCGCGTGGAAAGTCTGCAGCAGGCACTGGAGGATGCCCGCCAGGAGACGGCCAATGCCCTGGGCCAGCTGGAGAAGCTCGTCCGGGGCTCTCAGGACAAACAACGATAGATCGCTGATCAAAGAGATCGCTTCCCCGGGCCTTTCCCTGAACCCTGAACCGTGAACCCTGAACCTCGACGGAAGCCCCTCCCGTGCCCCACGAGGTTATGCGGTTTCAGGGAGATCCGCTGTTCGGCGTCCCGGATGGCGTATCCCAGCCGATAGCACTCGACCCCATGCCTCTTGGCGATGGCCATGACCCGGTCGATCTGGCGAGAGTCATCCGGCAGCACGAGACAGAAGCCGATCCCCATGTTGAAGACTCGAAACATTTCCTCGGGGCCTATCCGGCCCATGGCCTGGATCAGGCCAAAAACGGGGTGCGGTTCCGGCCAGAAGTCGATGACAAAACCGACTGGTGCAGCAACCCGGCTGAGGTTGAGGAGGCCATCACCGGTCATATGGATGAGGGCCTTCAGGTCCAACTCGTCCCTCAGCATTTCGACGACCTCGGGGACGTAGATGCGGGTCGGCTCGAGCAGTTCGTCCCCGATGGTCCGACCCAGTTCGGGCATGTGCCGATCCGGACGAAGTTTCCGGCGTCGGAAGAACACATCGCGGGCTAATGTCAGGCCGTTGCTGTGAATGCCGCTCGACCGGAGCCCCAGGACCACATCCTTCGGTCTGATGCGCTGACCGATGATGATGCGGTCCAGCGGGACGATGCCCACGCAGGTCCCGACCAGATCACACCCATCGTCCCTGTGGACCCCCCGGATCATCTCGCGGAGCTGCGCGATCTCGCCGCCGGGAATCGTGATCCGGGCGCGGCGCGCCCCCTCGTGTAGGCCCTTGCCGATCTCCCGGAACATCCGTCGGTTGGGCGATTGCACCGCCACGTAGTCAACGAGCGCGAGCGGCTCTGCCCCGACGCAGAGGAGGTCATTCACGTTCATGGCGACGCAGTCGATGCCGATGGTATCGAACCTGCCCAGCATCTGGGCCACCAGGATCTTCGTCCCGACGCCGTCCGTCGAGAGCGCGAGGCCGAGGTTCTCGCCGAGGGCGATGACATTGGCGAAGTACCCGAAGGGGAGCATCACGCGGCCGATAGCCTTGCGAAAGGCGAAGGTCTCTCGGAGCAGGGCGGTGAGATCCTTGAGGGCGGAGCCTGCTCTCTCCGCATCCACACCGGCCCTGGCATACGGTGCCTGCTTTGACCGACCCATCGGATCCCCTCGGGGACGCTCAGTTCGGCTTACGATAGCCTAGATCTCGTTGCGGGACAAGCCGTCGCCGTTTGGATAGCCCTCGACACTGATGCGGCAATCTGGTATCCTCCAAAACACTCGCCGCTCTCGGTCAAGCACCAATCGGGCAGGTAGCTCAGTCGGTAGAGCACGGGACTGAAAATCCCGGTGTCGGCGGTTCAATTCCGCCCCTGCCCACCAGTAACGCTCCTCTTGAATCTACGGCTTGGGGCGCTGGGCGTCGATGCGCCATAGATAGACCCAGTGGAGTGAGTGGCTCGACTCTGCGTCCCGGACCTCTGCAGCCCGAAGCGGCGCCCAATCACCCATATCGTAGTTATGCGAGACCACGCGGGCCCCGACCCGAAGCTGGGAGAGGATCCGCGGACGAAGTCTGAGGTTTGCCTCGGGCAACAGATAGAGTGTCACGACGGTGGCTGGTGAGAGATCGACGGTCATCACGTCTTGCTTACGGAACTCGACGAGGTGCGAGACGCCTTCCTTGCGGGCCTTCTCCCGAGCCTCCTTTATGAGGTCCTCATCGATCTCAAACCCGACCCCCTTCGCTCCGTACTTCTTCGCGGCGGTGATCACGATTCTCCCGTCGCCCGAGCCCAGGTCGTATACGACGTCGTTCTTTGTCACCTCGGCCATCGTCAGCATCATCTCTACCACGCTCTGAGGTGTCGGGACGAAGGGCGCGAGCTTGGGATCGGTCGCGACTTGGGCGAACGGGCCGTGGACGGCCCCAGACCAGACCCCGGGCGAGAGTGCCAATCCCAGGGTCGCGACCAGCACGGCGACCTGTCGAAATCTCAGGGGTCCGTTCATGCGGTTCTCCTTTCCCTGTTTTTTGCGGATGAAAGCCAGTAGAGCGGGAGCCCAACGAGCACGATCGCTGCGCCCAACAACGACTCCTGGGGCGCATAAGACAACGATCCGTAGAGCATGTATGCCGAGGACATGCAGAAGACCAGCGGTGTCAGCGGATACCCAATGACCAGGTACGGGCGGGCCCGCTCCCGGTCCTTCCAGCGTAGAATAAATAGCGAGATGCCGGTCAGGAGGAAGAAAAACCAGAATACGGCCGCCGTATACTTCACGAGCGCCTCGAATCCGTCCCTGGAGCCAATCGTCACGATCAGCGTCATGGTGATCAACGCCTGAGTGATGAGGGCCCACGTCGGTGTCCCGAACCGCTCGCTCCACGTCCCGAGCCGAGACAGGACCCGGTGGTCCTGCCCCAGCGCATAACTGATCCGTGCCCCCGTGAAGATCTGGCCGTTGACAGCGCCGAGCGCCGACACCGCCACAAGGATCACCATGAGATGTGCGCCGGCGCTCCCGAACGACAGGGAGAGGACATCGGCTGCGACTGCCTGCGAGGCTCTCACCTGCTGAAAGCCGAGACCCCGGAGAAACGCCCAGTTGATGGCGAGGTACATGAGGGTGACGAAGCCGGTCCCAAAGAGCAGGGACCGGGGGATGGTTCGCTGAGGCTGTTTCACCTCCGCGGCGATATACGCGTTTTCGTGCCACCCGCCGTAGGTCCAGAGGACAAAAATCATCGCGAGCGGAAACGAGCCGGAAGAGATCGAAGAGGCGGACGGCGACGAGCCAGGCGTGAGTGTGGAGAACACACCGATCAGCACGATTATCGATATTCCGAGGACCTTGCTCACCGTCAAGGCATTTTGCGTCCACTTGCCTTCGCGGACGCCGCGCACGTTCACCAGCGACAGCAGCCCGACGATGCACACGGCGTACACGACTGACGACCGCGGCCCAAGCGGAGCGATGCGGGTCATATAGTCGGAAAACACGAAAGACATCGCGGCGATGGACCCCGTTCGGATCACCAGCAACTCCGCCCACCCGTAGAGGAAGCCGACCCACGAGCCGTACGCCCGGCTCAGGTAGACATAGTCCCCGCCGGATCGGGGATATGCGGTGGCGAGCTCCGCATAACAGAGCGCACCGATGAAGGCGAGCACACCGCCGAGGGCCCAAGCCATCAACAGGGCCGTGGGATCCGAAACATTCGCCGCGACTCGCGGTGGGGACTCATAGATCCCAACGCCGATGACGATCCCGACCATCATGCAGACCGCATCGAAGAACCCCAGCTGTCTGCCTGGCCGATGCGCCTTGGAAGACTGATCCTCGGCAGTTCCTGCAACGTCTCGAGCTCGCATGGACGCTTTCTCAGTTCCCTGCGTCGTTGATCTGCCTGTCGTGGGTTCAGCGAGACTGGCGGTCTATAATACGGCATCCCCTGCTCTCCTGTCCATTTCGATGCGGTGGTGCCCATGATTCGTGTTATGCTGCGATCACGAATAGCGTTGCTATTTGCGATTTTTGGCCGACGATGCTGACTGAAGCAGGACCACGGTCCTTCGATGCCGTCATCATCGGCGCGGGTCACAATGGACTTGTGGCCGCCGCCTATCTGGCGCGAGCGGGGCTCAAGGTCCTGGTGCTCGAGCGTCGCGAGATGGTCGGCGGCGCGGCCGTGACCGAAGAGATCCTCCCCGGGTTCAAATTCTCCCGCGCCGCGTATGTCCTGAGCCTTTTCCGGGCCGAGATCATCCGCGAGTTGCGCCTGGCCGATCACGGCTTTTCCGTGATTCCACGCAATCCCTCGTCCTTTACTCCGCTGCTCGACGGCCGCTTCCTGCTGCTCGGGCCAGACCCGGGGCTGAATCACCGGGAGATCACGAAGTTCTCGCCGCGTGATGCGGAGGCATTCCCCCAGTATGAGGCGACGCTTGACCGGATCACGCGCTTTGTCGAACCCGTGCTCGACATGGCCCCGCCCGACCTCGCGGCGATGGGATGGAAGGAGCGGGCGGAGACCATCGGTGATTTGGCAAGGTTGGTGTGGCGGGCGGTGAAGCTCGGCAGGGACCTCCTTCCGTTGCTCGAGATGTGTGTTATCCCGGCCTCACGGATCCTCGACCGATGGTTCGAGTCCGAGCCGCTCAAGTCCACGCTTGCGACCGACGCCATCATCGGCGCGATGGCAAGCCCGTCGACCCCGGGGAGCGGATATATCCTCCTTCACCATGTCATGGGGCAGACCGATGGCGTCCGCGGGGTGTGGGGATACGTCCGTGGCGGGATGGGATCACTGGCTCAGGCGATTGCCGGCGCCGCACGAGCTCACGGGGCGACAATCCTCACCGGCCATCCTGTGGCGAAAATCTTGACAGAAGCCGAGAGGGCCATGGGTGTCATCCTCGAAGACGGAACGACGATCCGAGCCCGCGTGGTCCTCTCGAGCGCCGATCCCAAGGTCACATTCCTGAACCTGCTTCCGGCAGAGAGCCTCCCCGGGAAGTTCCGCGATCGCATCAGTTCCATGGACTTTTCATCCGGGGTCACCAAGATCAATGTTGCGCTCGATCGCCTTCCCAGCTTCAGGGCGCACCCCGGACACGCGCCAGGGCCACAGCATTACGGGACCATCCACCTGGTCTCAGCGATGGAGGAGATCGAGGTGGCCTATCGGGATGCACTTGCGGGGCGTCCTTCAACTCGACCCGTCATCGAAATGACGCTCCCCTCGTCTCTCGACCCGACGCTCGCCCCGCCAGGCAAGCACGTGATGTCCCTCTTCGTCCAGTACACCCCGTACACCCTCGCCCAGGGGACGTGGGATGACCCGGGGATCAAGGATGCCTTTGCAGACCAGGTCTTTCGGGTCATTGAGGAATTCGCCCCGGGGTTCACGGCCTCGGTACTCGCGCGTGACATTCTCAGCCCCCTCGATCTCGAGAGGATCTTTGGCCTGACCGGCGGCAATATCTTTCATGGTGCCATGGGGTTCGATCAGCTCTTTTGGCTCCGTCCTGCACCGGGGTGGTCACGCTACCGCACGCCGATAGCACACCTGTATCTCTGCGGCGCCGGCGCCCATCCAGGCGGCGGTATCATCGGGGCAGCAGGCCGTAATTCCGCCCTCGCCGCCCTCGCCGATCTCCGGCGCTTCATCTCTCCACGACATCTCCGCCATAGCCGCGTCCCTTGAAATCTGCGCGTAGACAGTGTGAGAAGGGCACAGGAAAGAGGCAGATCCTTTTGGGACGCCTGTCGACAAACCAGACACCTGGATCTTGAGGACCCGCCTGTCTCACTGAGGGCTCGCGAAGGGTCACGGCCAAGGACCCCGATTGCACCAGAGAAAACAAGGGGTTACGAGTAGGGGAATCCCGGGGAAGAATTGGGAAGAATAATGGTGCTCGACGGTCCGTCTGCCGTATTGGCACGGTTTATGCTGCAATATGCTGGAGTTAGAGCCTGAACCCAGATTGTGGGTGTGTGAGGGAAGAAAACGATGCCGATGCCAGTGTTCTTCTTCAGCGTGCGGGGAGACGCAGGCTCTGAGACGGAACTCGTAGAGGTTTCCGCCCCAGATTTTGTGAAGGCGGTACAGACACTCGCTGCGTGGCGCCCTGGAATCCACATCCTGAAGCTTGAGGGCGTCTGTACGAGTCCCCCGGGACACGCGTAAACTTTTAGACTCACTCCGTGCACACCGGGAGAGGCGTGAGCGTCCCTCGGGCCACAACGCCCTTCCACCTTCAGCCTCTCCTACCCCTGTTCGATCCTTTTCCGGATGCGCGCGCTCAACTCCTTCATCTGGCGATCGCCGTTCCCTTCGCACAGCTTCCCCTTCTTGACCCGCTCGGCGATGGCCAAACGCTCCGCGAGCCATAGCTCTGCCGGGTCCGGCCCTCCCGCCAAAGTTTCCCTTAGCAGGAAGGTCGGAGGAGTGTTAGAAATCTCGGCAGGAGGAGGGATGGGGGTGCGAATACAGGAGGGTTGTGGGGCGGGTGGGAGATGGCTGTGTGGAGTCATCCTGGTCCTGGCCGGGTGCGCGTCGTCGCCTGACGTGATGATGCAGAGCCTGCCGAACGCCGGCGAGGCGCGACCACCCAGCGGATCTCTCGCCGGGGAGGTCTCGTTGCGAGAAGCCGGCGTCTCGGGCAGAAAGGACCGCATCTTTCTGACACAGGTGTCGGTCAAGAATCGCACCGGCGCACCGCTGACCTTCGGACCCGAGCAAGTGTACTTGGGGGACGCGGGCGGAACACTCATCCTCCGCGTCTCCGAGCAATGGCTGCCCGGGTACTACGAAGCCAGCATGCGCGGGATTGCCGTCGCCCCCGATCGCGAGGCGATTCCTGGTTTTCCGTCTGCGAAGGTGACGCTCGGTGGCGTCGCGTATGCGGCCCCGCCCCTGACGAACACCCAGCGAGACGAGGTGGCCAAAGAGATGGCGAAGCTCGTGGAGGTGACCTTTGTGGCACCCCAGAAGGCTGTCCTCGGGTTGTCCCTCGATAAGGGGTCTGAGGTGGCGCTCGGAGTGCTGCTGAATGAGGTCACGCTCGGGCCCAATGATGCGGTTTCCGGGTACGTCTACTTCTATCAACCGGCATCGGCGCGACCGGCGTATCCGCTCCGGCTGGTGATCGAGCTTCAAGACGAGGTCCACGCCTTTCAGTTTCGGGAACGATGAGGGACTTTCGATCCGGGACGCCGAGATTCCCTGATGGGGAGGCTTGGCGTGTCGAGTGAGTGGCGGGGAAGATTCAGCAGGAGGAAGATCTATGGTCTACACCGTGGATGAGATCGCGCGCCTGGTTCAGGGTGAGGTCAGTGGTGACGGCGCTGTCTCGATCCGGAGGGTCAGCGCCATCGAAGAGGCCCAGGAGGAAAGCCTCGTCCTTGCCGAGACCCCGGCCTACTTCCGTCGCGCCGAGGCCTCCTCTGCCTCCTGTATCCTCACCCGCGAGGGAGCCGGACCGTCCCCCAAGAGCCTGATCCTGGTGAGAAATCCAAAGGCAGCCTTCGCTCGCGTCTTGCGGCTGTATCATCCGGCAAAGAAGGGTCGCGCCGGAGCCCATCCGTCCGCGGTGATCGGGGAGGAGGTCGGGCTCGGGGCCCAGGTGGCCATCGGGCCTTTCGTCACGATCGGCAATCGCGTCAGGATTGGCGACCGCGTGTCGATTGGCCCCGGGTGTGCGATCGGGGATGGGTGCGTGATTGAAGAGGACACCGTTCTTCACAGCCGCGTGACCCTCTACGAGGGCACGCGGATTGGAAAACGGGTGATCGTCCACGCGGGGGCGGTGG
>Ga0209868_1000113_pt1 | contig 9838 bp, 10 predicted proteins | sample GWRWN3_40_50_FD_187217 | JGI IMG/M metagenome (GOLD analysis project Ga0209868, IMG submission 187217) | Riverbed sediment microbial communities from areas with no vegetation in Columbia River, Washington, USA - GW-RW N3_40_50 (SPAdes)... | ecosystem: Environmental > Aquatic > Freshwater > River...
ATTGATAAGGCCTATTGCCATATCTATGATGATTGCAATTGGTATCGGATTACATAATTTCGGAGAAGGCCTGGCTATTGGAGCAGCAGTCTTGTTAGGAGAAGTAGCTTTAAGCTCATTTTTAATTTTAGGATTCACATTGCACAATACCACGGAGGGATTAGCCATTGTAGCGCCTATGGCTAAAAGTCGAAGAATTCCTGTAACAAAGTTAATGATTATGGGTTTGATAGCAGGAGGTCCTACAATTATGGGAGCATGGATAGGCGGATTTTTGTACTCTCCTATAGCAACTATAATTTTTCTTTCAATAGGTGCAGGCGCAATATTCCAGGTAGTTTACTCGATTGGCTCTTGGATGTATCACACCAATGGGAGTAGAGGATTGCTGAATAATCATTCGATTATCATAGGCTTTGCATTTGGGATGTTAATAATGTATCTTACAGGGCTGTTGGTTTAAAGATGATTATTAAATATTTAATAAGAGTAAAATGGAAAGTAAAGAGGTGGTCCTTCTGATAAATAAACTCAGTGAAATGACAGAATTGGAGAAGGATAATAGACTAGTGGCTATTCGCGATGCAAATAGTGTAAAGAAAGACCATCGGACAGATAGAATGGAGGATTATCTAGAAGTAATTTATGAATTGGTTCAACAGAAGGGATATGCTACAACTGTAGACATTTCAAGTTATCTTAATGTGAGTTCTCCTAGCGTGACCAAAATGATGCAGAAACTCGATGAAACGGGCTATCTAAAATATGAAAAATACAGAGGCATTAGGCTAACCAATGAAGGAATCCGAATTGCTCGAAATATTCGTAACAGACACGGTCTTTTAGCTGAGTTCTTCAAGATAATCGGGGTAGACGAGGAAACCGCAAATAATGATGCAGAAGGTATAGAACATCACTTGCATCCTGAAACTATGAAGAAGCTCGAGGAATTCATAAATGAACTGAAAAAACACTATTCTTAAAAGAATATAGCATTTATCACTAAATTAAAATTATCTAGTCCTCAGGACAGAACATACGCAAGTCCGGGATATTACATGTTATTTATTCTAAACAAAAGAATGTTCCATCCTTTGCAAAAATCTAGGTTTGAAATTTTAAGCCCATTTCGTTTCGTTTCGTAAGCCTTTGGATATTAGCACTATTTAGGCAAATTCAAAAACTAGGAGACACTATTCTTTAAGTGATTCAATCATTAAGTTTCGGTTATTGTTATTATTAATCAATTGATTCAAACAAAATCTATCTATGACCAAAAGGATGATTCACACGGCACAAGAATCTTAATCACCAGATTCTATCCCAGAAGTTTAATTCTTATTTTCTTTTTTGATGGCAGATCTGATTGTTTCAAAGAGAGTTTCTAATTCCCATGAATCTTCGTAACGTACACCATTTAAAAAGAAAGTTGGAGTGCCTTCAACACCACTTTTAATTCCATTCTTTAGTGATTTGTTTATGGCGGGAACATAAACATGCTCAGATATTTCTTTTTTGAATCTCTCTATATTCACTCCTACTATCTTTGCATATTCTAATAAATGCCCATCTTCTAATTCATTTTGGTGTTCAAATAGATGATCATGCATTTGCCAAAATTTGTCTTGAGCCCCGGCTGCTTCAGCCGCTTCGGCTGCATGCTGTGCATGAGGATGGATTTCATTAAGAGGGAAATTACGGAATACGAAGCATATACTGTCACCCAGCCTTCTTCTTAATTCCTTTACTATTGGATAGGCCATACCAGTATAGGGACATTCATAATCACCATATTCTACTATGCTTATTGGCGCATTGATAGGACCTTGGATGTGATCATAGTCCATTTTTATTGGTAAAGTCAATTTATTAATCCGTTCAGACATCCTTTCAATTACAATAGCACATGTTCTATTATTTCTCTTTTGCGATCTATAAAGAAATAGATATTGGCATATTCAACTCAAATTCCATCCACAACTTGTAGTTACTTTCTGGAAAGCGGCAAGTCGCATACCGGTAGGTTAAGTTCCTTTCTGAGAGACTAAAAATGAAAACCCATGAGAGGTACGTCTACGAATGTAACTATAGCATATAGCGAATGTCGTAAGAATTTGTAGGATATGTGAAAACTCCTTCTCTAATTTTATCTACATTAAGACCTAATCTAATTGCTAGAGCAAAAATATTGATAACCTCTTCAGCGTGGGGTCCAATTATGTGAGCACCCAATATACAGTTACTGCTTTTCTCTATCAATAATTTGAAGCCTGAGCAGGTTTCGCCAATTCGACGTGAAGAATACCAAGAGGAAGTATCCTGATAATTCGTTCTAAATTGCAATCCCTTCTGCTTTGCTGCCTGTTCCTGTATGCCGACAGATGTCAAGGGCGGAACAGTGAATATAACACTTGGTACCCCACTATAGTTAGTCCTTAAATGGTTACCATTCAGAAGATTATCAGCAACAATCTCTCCTTCATATGCAGCTACTGGTGTTAATGGCAACCCTTCTGTAGCTGCCACGTCACCTGCCGCATATACTGCAGAATTTGAAGCACTTTGAAGATATTCATTTACCTTTATACCGTGCCTCCTGTCATAGTCTATTCCTCCCGCCTCCAAATTTAGATCTTCAATGTCAGGCACCCTACCTGCGCCATGTACTACCATTTCTGTTTCGATAACTTGACTTCCTTTACTATTATTAGTATTGTCTTGAACACTAGAAGTATAGACAGCAAATTTTCTTCCATTATTTATAGATTCTATCTTTTTTACTGAAGAATTTAGCTTTACCTTAATACCAATCTCCTGAGTTTTTTTTAGCAACATCCTAACGAGATCAGGGTCAAATCCAACAAGAGGTCTATCACCTCGATGTAAGATAGTTACGTTTGAACCACAGCGAGCTGCAATATGAGCAAATTCAAGTGAAATATATCCTCCGCCAACGAATACTATGTTGTGTGGCAATTTATCAAGATCCAAAAACTGATCACTTGTAGTAATGTGTTCTTCACCTGTAAAATTCAGCTTTGCAGGTTTGGCTCCTGTGGCTACTACTATGTTAGTCGCTTGGATAGTCTGTTCTTTATTCCCATAATGATCAGTTACTTTTAGAGTATTAGGACCAATAAATCGTGCAGTACCATGAAATGAGTCTATTCCTGCTTTAGAGAATGCATCTTCCCTATTTTTTGGAACCGGTTCTGTAAACTTCCGCTTAAATTGCATTAACTCCGGCCAGTTTATTTTGATTTCTTTTATTAGTAAACTGGCAACTCCTTTCTTATGCATTCTACGATTCCAATCAATTAGTTCGGCAGCTCCTACTAGAATTTTTTTAGGATCGCATCCACGAAGAGCACAGGTTCCACCGAATGGCCTTGAGTCAATAACTGCAGTCTTCCATCCAGCTGAATGGCATTTCCAGACTACGGTAGATGCCGCTACTCCTGTTCCGATCACTACAAGCTTAAATGAATTTGTAGTGTTATTCATTTTAGTCTTATTCACAGGTTACTAATGTACGGCTATTTTATAAAAAAGAATTGTGTTCAAATATTCAAAAAGTGTAACAAGAAGGACACTCGACCTCATATCCGTCAAGTAGCCCCTCGCCTAACGGGCCTACAGACCGTTTCGCCTGCTACAACAATTGATTTGCCATTGAAATTAGTTCTTACCAGCTTTCCTTCTTGGAAATCATTCCTTCGTAGCCCAGTATTAACTCGAGCCATTTGTATTATTTGGCTATTGAAAATTTTATGGTATTAAAACCTCTCCCCCACTACAATAATGTAGTTCTACTGTATGCAATCTAAGAAACAAAGGAGCGGCAGTTGATGGTTCAACTGATTTGGAACTTCAAACAATTGATAATCTGATTAACATTAAGAATTTGGAACTTCAAACAATTGATAATCTGATTAACATTAAGAATCTTTTAATCTAATTTCACCCTCTGCATTGAATGCAAAGAAATAGTTGTCGGTATTATTTTTAATTTGTAAATATGGTTGAATCAATTCTTGGATATGTGCCAATGATTTCTGCAATAATAGTTTCTGGTCTCCTAATTCTGGGGTTCATTAATTTTTCAAATGCGAGAAAGAATTTGCAACGACAAAGTGATCAACAGATATCTAACTTAAAAATGCAGAATGAACAGCAAATTTATTCCAGAATACTGGAAGCAAGGCTCAAGCTTGAAAATACAGATGAGTTTACAAAAATGGCATCTGAGAGTCCTGTCTTTAAGGATCGTTTTGCACTTGTCGACAGGCCTTCCGAATATTATGTTGTAGTCTCATTTTTAGACTTGTTTGAGTATGTATTCCATCTTAATAGGACACAAATGATAGATAGTGTTGTCTGGAATCGCTGGAAAATTCTTACGGAAACAATAATGAAAATACCGAAATTTGAAAGCATTTGGACCAAGACGAAGGACTCGCATCCAGACATTGAATTCAAAGAGTTTATTGATTCGTTATTAATTCAAAAATAGAAGAAAATAAATTTCATTCGATTAGCCAAGAAGATTATCCAGTGTGTATTTGATGTATCTAGCGTGAAATTCGCTTTATTTAGTTTACTTTTCATACTAACAAATGGACCTTGTAGTTAAGGCTGTGCCTGCTAGCTTGGTCTGACGTATAGTCGTGGACACTGCCATCACTCTACGTGATGATTATGAATTAATTGATCATAGAATCTGATTGATTTTATATTGACAAATTCTAACATCCCATGTCTTGATAACTCCCTGCCAAATCCACTATTTTTGATACCTCCAAATGGAACTCTGGGATCTGATATTACTACATTGTTAACAGTAACAATGCCAGACTCTACAGCTCTTGATAACTTTTCAGCTTTCTGTAAATCTTGTGTCCAAATGCTGGCTCCCAAACCATATTTAGAATCGTTGGCAATTTTCATTGCCTCATTTTCATCATTCACCGTAATTATAGGAGCAACAGGACCGAATACTTCTTCACTTGCTATGCGCATCTTTGGAGAAACATTTTTCATAATTGTTGGTCGATAAAAGTAACCCTTCCTGTTCGCACGCTCGCCTCCCGCAATAACTTCAGCACCAGCGTTCACAGACTCTTTAACGAGGGATTCCATGTTCTCGAGACTTTTGGTATTAACAAGTGGACCAATATCGGTATCATCGGAAAGGGGATCACCTACCTTAAGCTTTTCAGTTTCTTGGACGAATTTCTCTATAAACTCGTTGGCAATATTTCTCACAACAATAAACCGCTTTGAAGCGATACAGCTTTGCCCACAATTAATGAAGCGCCCTTTGACTGCTCCAGTTGAGGTTTTTTCTAAATCTGCATCTTCACATACTATGAATGGATCACTTCCTCCTAATTCAAGAACCGTTTTCTTCAATTGGGATGTAGCCCTCTTTGCGACTTTTGCACCCACCGGAACACTACCAGTAAAAGTCACTGCGTTAATATCTGAATCGATAAGTGTTTCAGCAATACTAGAATTTCCTATCAATGTCTGAAAAACGCCCCCCGGTACTCCGGCTTTTGTGAAAGTATTCTCAATCTCAATTCCACATTGCATTGTGGCACTTGCTGGTTTCAAAACAATAGTGTTACCTACCATTAGTGAAGGGGCTGCAAATCTTAGTGCCTGCCAATATGGAAAATTCCATGGCATTATGCTACCAATTACTCCAAGAGGCTCATAGGTTATGATACTCTTTCTTGCGTCGGTATTGACCACTTCCTCTGACACAAAGACTTGGCCGTTATCGGCGAAGTATTCTATGGCCCAAGCACATTTGTCTACTTCAGACCTTGATTCTTTGATTGCCTTTCCCATTTCTTGTGTGGCAGTCTTAGCAAGAATTTCTTTATTCTTTCTAAATTCATTAGCAAAAGCATAAAGAAATTCTGACCTTTTATGTATGTCTTTTTTCCACTCTGAAAACGCTTCTTTTGCCTTCTTTACGGATTCATTGATTTTTTCATTAGTCATGATATCATACTCATTAAGTATCTCTTCTGTTGCGGGATTTAGCGTCTTTAATTTTGTTTCAGTCCCTTTCAAGGATTTACTACACCCATCTCCCAGTATTTTGCCATAATATAAAAACCTGCACTGTGCAATATAAATGTGGAATGTCTTGTCACAAAAGTAAATGAAGCATTCATCAGAAATAAAATATGTCAAACTAAACATAGTACGTTTAAAGGAAGGAAAAAGAGAGCAAAATACCGAGCTTTTGATTGAATTTTTTGAGAAAATCAAGGGAAAAGTCAAGGGATTGAATGGTTACGCAATCATGGATAATCTAGGTGATCCAAAGGAAACCATTGTTTTGACTCTTTGGGAAACGAAGGAAGATATGGACAAATATTATGGACCTGAAAATAAGGTTCTCTCTGCTTTCGTCCTAAAGGCGAAACCTAACTTTGAACGCGTTCCGGAGAGAAAAGATTACGTCATATCGAAATTAGATATCTACTAAAATTTCAAGTTATAGATTTGAATACTCTACAATATTCTTACCTCTTTCTCTAAGTTCTTTACTATTTTGAAATATAAGACAGCCATTTCTTGGCCTCGGTAATCTCTCCCATGCCTAATTCATGACCGCTATCTTCCCAATAGACGAATACCTTGGCGTTTGATTCTTTGAACAGATCAGCAAGTCTCTCGGTTTCTCCTTTTGGGACTATTGGATCACGTGAACCGCCGCTGACAAAAATACTCTTCTTAGAAAGGTCCGGAATAGTATCCGGAATTAGTGGAACCATTGGTCTGAACAATATCGCAGCTGAGAGCACTTCTGGTCTGAGCAACAGTATACTTGCTGCTATATTTGCTCCATTAGAATACCCGATGGCCACTACATTTCGTAAATCAAAGCTATAGAGTTTGGATGCTTTTTCTACAAAATCGGCTAATTCGTCTGTACGGAACTTTAAGTCTTCGACATCAAAAACTCCTTCGGCTAGTCGTCTGAAGAAGCGTGGTGCACCGTTTTCCAATACTTTACCTCGAGGGCTCAATATAGCAGCTGACCGACTTATCTCCCTTCCCAACTGGATTAGGTCATCTTCAGTTCCGCCTGTTCCGTGTAATAGAAGCAATGTCATGGTACTACGCTCATTTGAATCCAGAAAATTATGAATAAAGCCCAACCTGGTGGAGCGGGTCACTCTTTTTTTCCTCCAAGGATCTTGCCGTTGACGTTAACTTGGGGTAACACCTTCTGAAGATCATTCCTTATAGATTCAAACCACGGTGGAAGCAGAAGGTGAGTCCCTAATTCTTCTTTACTTTCATCGACTGTAAAACCTGGTGGATTCGTAGCAATTTCGAAGAGCACACCTCCTGGCTCACGAAAATATACTGAATGAAAGTAAAATCGATCTATAACAGGAGTTGCATTTAGTCCAGATCTGACTATTTTGTGTCGCAAGATTTTTTGTTGCTCGTCACTAGGTGTACGCCACGCCACGTGATGGACTGAACCAGTCCCTATAACTGCCTCTCGTGCATAAGGCAGACAAAGAACATCAACAATTCTAGCTCCTCCTATCACTTCTCCCTGGCCACTAGCGGCTGATGATGAGGTAGTGGGAATTTCATAGCGGAATCGACTCCCCTCTTCAAGAGTGTGAATGAACCCTAATTCATCAGTCAAGATGGATGATGTACGTTCGTACCCCTCCTCTGACAGAGTAACAGAATAAAAGCCTCTTATTGCATGTTCCACTGGGATAGGACCACCTTTCCATACATTAACCCCTCTATCTTTTGCTGATTCGTGAGCTACAAGTTCCACTTCAAGGCCATCGGTATCGTGTAAAGTTATTACCTCTTCGCTATCCTCAAAGCGTTTTATTGGACCGTCAAACTTTATTTTTTGGTCCCTAAGGCGATCCATCCAGTATTCAATGGACTCACTAGAAATTAAGAAAGATGTCGCAGTAACTTCACTGGTTCCTCTTTGTCCTCTTGGTAAATCTGGCCAATGAAAAAAAGTAAGAATTGTGCCTGGACGTCCTAACTCATCACCATAGTAAAGATGATATGAAGTTGGGTCGTCTTGATTTACTGTCAGTTTTACGAATCGAAGCCCTAATGTGTCGGTATAAAAATCGATGTTTCTCTGTGGATCCCTTGTTATCGCTGTAACATGATGAATTCCAAAAATATCATTATTCTTTTTACGATTCTTATTACTTATTGTTAAATAAATTCATCTCCTTTTAGATTCTCGTTGTTCCTCATTTTGAACAGGCAAGATAGTGCAAGGAACTTACTATTAATTGATTTATTTATTCTACATATGTAATACTACTTGGCATCTATTGAACTCATGAGGGTCAGTTGATTATATGATTAGTTCATTTACAGAGTCTGGTGCATTCTTGCAAAGTACTTCAACTCTTTCATAATCAGCAAGAAACTCTCCTTCACGTAGTGTATCGGCAGCAATTTGAAAACATTTACTAGTTTTCTTAAGACTCTAAATACGTAGTTCCAACAGACTCACACGATATGAATGAATTGCTGGCTATCAACTCAGTAAGTTTCCACTTACTAGATACGGTATTTCTTACCGACTAAGTAAGAAATCACTACTAGAGTTAAATAATCGGTTTACCTAGTAGTATATTATGCAAGTAGGAATTGACAGCTTTGCCGCGTTCGATGACGCTGGCCTCCAAATCAGCCCATCTGAGCGTTTGCGAAGATTGGTCGAACAAATTGAATATGCCGATCAAATTGGTCTAGACGTATTTGGTGTCGGCGAACATCATCGTAGAGAATTCCTAGATTCAGCTCCTGCTGTCGTCTTAGCTGCGGCAGCAGCAAGAACAAAACACATACGACTTACCAGTGCTGTAACTGTATTAAGTGCTGCCGACCCAGTAAGGGTGTTTCAAGAGTTCGCAACCTTGGACCTTCTATCACAAGGTCGGGCTGAAATGGTTGTTGGCCGCGGCTCGTCTATCGAGGCATTTCCTCTGTTTGGATTTAGGTTGGAAGACTATGATTCTCTTTTTCAAGAGAAGCTCGATTTACTGCTAAAGATTCGCGATAATGAGCATGTGCATTGGTCTGGTGAATATCGGCCCAGACTGAGTGGACAAGGAGTCTATCCAAGACCGGTGCAAAATCCTTTTCCGATATGGATAGGCGTTGGCGGAACCCCAGAATCATTCATCCGTGCTGGTTTGCTAGGACTTCCATTGATGGTTGCGATTATAGGTGGCGAAACACACAGGTTCCGGCCACTTATTGACCTCTATAGAGAGGCTGGGAGGAAAGCTGGTCATTCAACTGATCAATTGAAAGTAGGTGTACATTCGCTAGGCTATGTAGCTGAGAGTACAGAGAAGGCAGTCGATGACTTTTTTCCAGGCTATGCACATACCATGACGGAGATTGGGAGGGAGCGTGGATGGCCTAAAATGACGCGTGCGAGTTTTGATGCCCAGCGTGGTTCACAAGGTGCACTTCTCGTAGGCGATCCAGATGAGGTAGTTGAGAAGATTATTAGGCATAGCAAAGCGCTCGGAGGAATATCCCGGATTTCTTTTATGATGAACCCTGCCTCATTACCCCACTCAATACTCATGCGTGCTACCGAATTAATAGGTACACGTGTCGCTCCTGCACTTCGTGAAGTGAATGAAAACTACATGGAGGTAGCGTAGCACTACTTGTATATCGCGGTAGGTTAACCTTACTTAGCATTATTTACTTAGTAATATTTAACTACTTAGTCATCATATGAAAGTACAATGGAACAGAAAGAAGAGGAAGAAGAGGAAGAACAAAAATG
>Ga0209868_1000114_pt1 | contig 9824 bp, 9 predicted proteins | sample GWRWN3_40_50_FD_187217 | JGI IMG/M metagenome (GOLD analysis project Ga0209868, IMG submission 187217) | Riverbed sediment microbial communities from areas with no vegetation in Columbia River, Washington, USA - GW-RW N3_40_50 (SPAdes)... | ecosystem: Environmental > Aquatic > Freshwater > River >...
AGGTTCAACAAGTTGAGAGGGAGGGGAAGCCATGGCGAAGTATGCGCATCCTGAGGTCCTGGTCGAGACCGCATGGGTCGGAGACCACCTGAAGGACCCGAAAGTTCGGCTGGTAGAGGTGGACGTCGACACGGCTGCCTATGGGGAGGGACACATCCCCGGGGCGGTAGGCTGGAACTGGAAGACCGACCTCGAAGAAATCGTCGTGCGCGATATTGTGACGAAGGCGACGCTCGAAAAGCTCCTGAGTCGCTCGGGGATCGCCAACGACACAACGATCATCTTGTACGGCGACAACAACAACTGGTTTGCGACGTATGCCTTCTGGCTGCTCAAGTATTACCGCCATGCCGACGCCCGGGTGATGAACGGGGGGCGAGCCAAGTGGATCGCTGAGAAGCGGCCCATGACCAAGGAGGTGCCGAAGCACCCTCCGACGACCTACAAGCCGAAGGATCCCGACAAGAGCGTCAGGATCGTCCGGGATGAGATCGTTGCGGCGGTGAAAAAGCCGGGGATCGCCCTTGTGGATGTCCGCTCCCCCAAAGAGTTCTCGGGAGAAATTCTCGCCCCCGAGAACCTGCCCCAGGAGGGGGCCCAGCGCGGAGGACACATCCCTGGCGCGGCGAATATCCCCTGGAGCCAGGCGGTGAAGGAGGACGGAACCTTCAAGAGCCCGGAGGATCTCAAGCAGCTCTATCAGGGCAAGGGGATCACACCCGACAAGGACGTGATCGCCTACTGCCGGATCGGCGAGCGCTCCTCCCACACCTGGTTCGTGCTGAAATATCTCCTGGGCTATTCGAAGGTCCGGAATTACGACGGCTCGTGGACCGAGTACGGCAGCATGGTGAATGTGCCGATTGAGAGGTAGGGGAGTCTCGCGTGACACAGGCCCGATCAGATGAACCCTTCCTTCGGATTGTGCCGGCGGAGGCAAGGGCTTTGATCCAGAAAGGGGTACAGGTGGTGGATGTCCGGGAACCGCAAGAGTACGCCGAGGTCCGGATCCCGGGTTCCACCCTCGTCCCTCTCGGGACTCTCCTCAAATCACCGCGCGAGGTTTTGGGGAAAGGGGCCGCCCTCTTCATCTGCTCGGAGGGAATCAGAAGCGCCGTGGCCTCTGAGGCGGCGGCGGCCATCGGGCTCGATGAGGTCTACAACCTCGAGGGCGGGACACAACGCTGGCAGGCGGAAGGGTTTCCGGTCGAGTCGGGCATGCCTGACGAGCCGATCGTGACCCCGGTCACGGAAAGACCCTCCGCCGGGCCGACCGTCGGTTTCCTGCAGTCGGGGGAGCGCCTGATCCGCGTCCACCGATTTCGATTTGCGCGGCCCGCGGGGTGCGCGTTGGGGATGCTCGACCTCACGGTGGAGGAGAGCGTGGGCGACGTCCAGGACCCATCGAGACGATGTGTCGCCCGCCCCGAACACCCGACGCAGGTTCCCAGACCCGAGTTCACGGTGTACGCGGAGAGCGTGGAAGCGGCCTTGCGAAGCCTCATTGAGAAGCTGAGGGGGCATCGGCCCCACGAAATCTTTCTGCCTACGGAGTGAGCTGATGACGGCTTTGTTACCGATAATTGCCCTGGTGGGGATCCTATCAGGCTGGATCGTAGGTGCCTCTGCTGCGGGTTGGGGGGCTTTGAGTGTGCCGTTGCTGATCCTGCTGGGGGTCGAGCCGCTAGTCGCGATCAGCTCAAGCCTTCTCGCTTCCATCCTCCTCAGCCTTTTGGGAGGGATGAGCCATTGGCGCTATGACCCATCTCGGGTGGCTGGTCTACCGGCACTCCTCCTGGGAGGCGTGGGAGGGGCCTTCGTGGGGAGCCTAGTAAGCCCCACCCTGCCAGGACCGATCCTGAAACTCTTGATCGGTGTGACCACCCTCATCATGGGCCTTCTCACCCTCGTCAGGCAGAACGGCTGTGACCTGGAGGACCCCATTGACCTCAAAGCCGAAAAATGGCAACAGAAGCGCCCTGCCATTTTTGGCATTGGCGCGGTGGCCGGGGCATCGGCGGGTGCCTTCGGTACCGGTTGGGGCCCCATCGGAGTCACATTGCTTATCTGGGCAGGCATCCCTCCCCATACGGTCATCGGTTCCTCCCTGATGTGTCGAACGCTGGTGGCGGGTACTGCCAGCATTTCGTATCTCCTGGGGTCAGATCTCTTCAGATGGGAGGTCTTCCTTCCCCTCTTCCTGTCGGGCGCAGGTGGGGTATTGCTGGGTGTCCGGACTTCAAACGGGCTTTCTCCGGGACGCCTGCGAAAGTTTCTTGGTGGCGTGGTGAGTCTTCTCGGTGCCATCACCATCGCCAAGTATTTTTTCTAAGGAGCATTGGAGATCGAAAACGTGAAGTCGGTGGCGGTTGGAGAAGAAGGGATTCGAGGAGTTGATGAGACCGCAACTGGGCAGGCAAATGACCTTGGTATAGGACCGGGGGCTTGATGCCTGCCGGCGGGCGATCGCGTGCCACTCGGTGAGAGGAAACGGGGAAACGAGAAAGGACCGGTAGGAGGAAAAGAAATGCAACAGGGTGAGCACCACACGAAGAGGCAGCTGACCGTACTCCAGGACGGAGCGCCGCTCGCCGTCCGTCCATCCTTTGCCCAGCAGGAGGAGATCGATACCTTTGATGAATTCGTCCAGCGGTTCCGGCGAAAGCAGATTTCAGAGCAAGAGTTTCAGCGCTTTCGCCTCCAGCACGGCGTCTACGGCCAACGCCAGCAAGGGGAACAGATGTTCCGCATCAAGATCCCCTGGGGAGGGCTGACCGCCGAGCAGCTGGATGTCCTGGCGGATCTCGCCCAGCGGACCCCCCGCAAGATTGGGCATGTCACTACTCGCCAGAACATCCAGTTTCATTTCCTGAAGCTGGCCGAGGCACCGGAGTTCATGCAGGCGCTGGAAAAGGTGGGCATCACCACGCGCGAGGCCTGCGGGAATACCGTGCGCAACGTCACCGCGGGGGCGTGCTCCGGGGTCTGCCCGTCTGAGGTCTTCGACGTCACGCCCTACGCTGAGGCCGTCGCCCGATACCTCTTGCGGAACCCGATAAACCAGAACCTTCCCCGGAAGTTCAAGATCGCCTTTTCCGGATGCCCGGACGACGAGGGCATCACGGCCATTCACGATATCGGTGGCCGGGCGGTCCTGCACCAAGATAATGGCGTCAGCCACCGAGGGTTTAAAGTGATGGTGGCCGGGGGGCTCGGTCCGGTCCCCCACCAGGCCCAGCTTCTCGAAGAGTTTACGCCGGCGGACGAGCTGTTGGCCACCGTGGGGGCCATTGTCCGGGTGTTTGATCGGTTTGGCAACCGGGAGAACAGGAGCCGTGCCCGGCTGAAGTTCGTCATGGCGGAATTTGGGCTGGAGAAGTTCCGGGCCCAAGTCTTCAAGGAGCGGACGAGTCTCAAGGTGACGATGGGCGGAAAGATTCCGCCCATCGTAGTCCGGGAAGAAGGTCCTCCCTCCCGGGACCGCTCCCTGAACCGCACCCCAGATCTGCTGGATCCCGCGTACCAGTTGTGGCGGCGGAGTAACGTCCGGCCCCAGAAGCAACCGGGCTACGTGATGGTGACGGTCCGTCTGGAGCTCGGCGACTTCACGCCCTTACAGCTTCGCGTGCTGGCCTTCTGCGCACGCGAGTTTGGTGACGGCACGGTCCGGATCACGAACCAGCAAAACTTCCTCCTCCGATGGATTCCCGACGGCGCGCTGGCGGCATTGTACCGGGTCCTGGGCCGCGTGGACCTGGCGCGAAGCGGCGGCGACCGTTTGATTGATGTGACAGCCTGTCCTGGGGCAGACACGTGCCAACTGGGGATTACCTCATCGCGGGGGCTCGCGGTCGCCATCGCCCGGATGATCGAGGAGAAGCACCCGGACCTCGCCAACGAGGTGGGCGGGCGGATCAAGATTTCGGGCTGCCCGAATTCGTGCGGGCAACACCACATCGCGACTATCGGGTTTTACGGCGGTTCCAGGAAATTCGGCGGGCGCCAGGCGCCGACCTATCAGATGCTCCTCGGGGGGCAATGGGGGGACGGCAGCGCCCGCCATGGAAAGCCGACCCTGCGGGTTCCATCAAAGAACATTCCGGGGGCGATCGACCGGATCCTCGACACGTACAAGGCCCATCGCTCGAGCAGCGAGACGCTGCAGGCCTTTCTGGATCGATTCGGATTCGATCAAGTGGCGGCGCTCCTGGCCGGATTCACGGAACTCCCCACCTACGACGAGGCGCCGGACGGGTTCCAGGACTGGGGGGAGGAGGAGATCTTCCAGGTCAAGACCGGGGCGGGTGAGTGCGCGGTGTAGGATGCGGGGAGGGGTGATCCCATGGGGCTCGAGGGACTTACGGTAGCGGTCACTGGGAGCCGTAGGGCGTCGGAGCTCGCCCAGCTGATCACGAACCTCGGGGGGGTCCCCTACGTGGCGCCGACGGTGGGGATCGAAGTCCAGGCAGATGCGGACCGTGAGACGGAAGGGCTGATCCAGGACATCCTCGGCCGCCAGATCCGCTACGCAATCTTCATGACGGGGCCGGGGGTCTATCGCCTGATGTCGACGGCCGAGCGCCTCGGCGTCGGTCAGGAGGTGGTCGAGGCCCTGAACCGCACCCAGGTCATCGCGAGAAGCCAGAAGCCGCAAAAGGTCCTGGAGAAGTACGGGGTCCGCGTATCGCTGGTCCCCGCTGACAACACCTCCGAGGGGATCGCGGCCGAGATGGTGAAGCGCGACGTGCAGGGCAAGGAGGTTGCCGTTCTCTGGCACGGAAATTCGCACGCGGGGCTTCGGGAAACCCTGCACCGGCAGGGGGCCAAGGTCTACGAGGCGGTGACGTATCGGTATTCGCTCGAGCTCGAAGAGCGGGGAGCGGCGGTCCTGGCAGCGGTGGGTTTCAAGTTCCTGCCCCCCGAGGAGCATCGGATCCTGGAACTGATCCACGATCTCGGCCAGGGAAAGATTGACGCGATCACGTTCACCAGCCCGCCGTCGGCCCGGAACCTCTTCTCGTTCGCGGCGGCGCACGGGGTGGAGGAGGACCTTGGCCGATCGCTGAACGAGCGGGTCCTGGTCGTCGCCGTCGGGCCGCCGACCCGGAGGGCCATCGAAGAGCATGTGGTACAGGTGGACGTCATGCCGGAAGTGTTCAAGCTGGGGCCCATGATGCGGGCGACGGTGGGGTACCTCGCCGCCTGCCCTCCGGGGAGATGGAAGAGAGCGATGCACGAAGGGGGGAAGGGATGACGGTGAAAAGGGAAAAGGGGGCGGCGGTGGAGCGGAGAGGCCTGGTGGAGGAGGCGGAAGTCAAGGAGTTGGCGTCGCAACTGGAGGAGAAGGATGCCGAAGCGGTGCTCCGGTGGGGCTTGGATCGGTTTCACCCGCGGATCGCCCTCGCTACCAGTCTGCAGGCGGAAGACATGGTGGTCCTGGATATGGCGTGGAGGATCAACCCCGCAATCCGCGTGTTCACCCTCGATACGGGACGCCTCCACGAAGAGACGTACCAGGTTATGGAGCGTATTCGGGACCGGTACGGCGTCGCCGTCGAGAGCTACTTTCCCGGCCGGGAGGCGGTCGAGACCCTGGAGCGAGAGAAAGGATTCTACTCTTTCCGACGGGGCGTGGAGGAGCGGAAGTTCTGCTGCGGGGTCCGCAAGGTGGAGCCCCTGGGGCGGGCGCTCGGGACTCTCGAAGCGTGGATCACCGGCCTGCGCCGGGAGCAGGCGGTGACGCGCGTCGGGGTCCCGAAGGTCGAGCGCGATGAGTCTCATGGAGGCATCCTCAAGCTGAACCCGCTCGCCGACTGGACGCTGGCGCAGGTCTGGGATTACATCAGGGCCCACAGCGTCCCCTACAACGCCCTCCACGACCTGGGCTACCCCAGCATCGGATGCGCCCCGTGCACCCGCGCGATCAAGCCCGGGGAGGACATCCGGGCCGGACGGTGGTGGTGGGAACAGCCGGAGCACAAGGAATGCGGCCTGCATGTCTCGCCGGCTGAACCGGGACGTTTCGCGTCGTGAGGAGGCTCGACATCCGATGAGCAGCATCGAACCGCACGGAGGCCGCCTGATCAACCGGTTGATCGCACTCGAGGAGCGCGAACAAGCTCGTCTCCAAGCGCGGGAGCGAAAGCAGATCCACCTCAATCGGCGGCAGATCTCGGACATCGACCTGATCGGGATCGGGGCCCTGAGCCCCCTGGAAGGGTTCATGGGACGGGCCGATTACGAGCGGGTGGTCGGCGAGATGCGCTTGGCCAGCGGCCTGCCATGGTCCATGCCGGTGACGCTCGCGGTGAGCGACGCCGAAGCGGCTCAACTTCGCATCGGGGAAGAGCTCGCCCTGGTGGATGAGCAGGCAGGAGTGCGGGGGCTCCTCGAGCTGCAGGAGAAGTACGCGTACGACAAGAGACAGGAGGCCGAGCACGTCTACCGCACGACCGAAGATGCGCACCCCGGGGTCAAAGCGCTGTATGCGCAAGGAGATGTACTTCTGGCCGGCCCGATCCGGCTCCTCGAACGGCCCCGGTATCCCGCCTACGATCCGTACGATCTCACGCCGCAGGAGACACGGCAAGCCTTTGCCGACCGGGGATGGCGGACGATCGTCGGCTTTCAGACACGCAATCCGGTCCACCGGGCCCACGAATACATCCAGAAGTGCGCGCTGGAGGTCGTGGATGGTCTGTTGCTTCATCCCCTCGTGGGTGAGACGAAGGAGGATGACATCCCGGCCGAGACCCGGCTCCGTTGCTACCAGGTCCTCTTGGACGGCTACTACCCGAAAGATCGGGTCATCCTTTCAGTTTTGCCGGCGGCCATGCGCTACGCCGGGCCGCGCGAGGCCATCTTTCACGCCTGCATGCGGAAGAACTACGGATGCACCCATTTCATCGTTGGCCGGGATCACGCCGGGGTGGGAAACTACTACGGCACGTTCGACGCGCACATCATCTTCCGTCACTTCACGCCCGACGAACTCGGCATCAGCCCCCTCTTTTTCGATCATGCCTTCTACTGCCGGCGCTGCCAGTCCATGGCGACGACCAAGACCTGTCCGCACGGGCCGGAAGAGCGCGTGACCCTCTCCGGCACCCGGGTGCGCGAGATGCTGCAGCGGATCGAGCCGCCGCCGCCTGAATACTCACGGCGCGAAGTGGCCGAGATTCTCATCCGCTGGGCCAACACCGACCAGTACCGGATCTGACCGTCGGCCCTGCCGTGGGCCGACACCGCGGTGGGATCGGTGAGACAGAGAGAGAGGACCTTGAGAGAGACAATTGATGGTTGAATTCGCCTTCTTGACCAAGGTGGTCGCGGGCCTCAAGCGCGTGAAGCTTGCGCGGTGGATCGGGGACGGACGCCGGAGCCGGAAGCCGGGGCCGGAAAACGGCTCGTTCGGTGTCGAAGATGCTGGAGATGAGGCCGCGGACCGTCGCGGACGGGTCTACATCGTTGGGGCGGGACCGGGAGACCCCGGTCTTCTCACCCTGAAGGGCAAGCGCTGCCTCGAGGAGGCGGACGTCATCGTCTATGACTACCTCGTAAACGAGGACATCGTCGCCCACGGCCGGCCGGACGCCGAACGGGTCCGCCTGGGGAAACCGGGGTCCACAGGCCGGCTGTCGCAGGAAGCGATCAACCGTCTCCTGGTTCGACACGCTGGCGAGGGGAAGGTCGTGGTACGCCTGAAAGGGGGGGACCCGTTTATCTTCAGCCGGGGGGGCGAGGAGGCGGAAGCCCTGGCCGGGGCGGGTGTTGCCTTCGAGATCGTGCCGGGGGTGACCTCGGCGATCGCGGTTCCCAGCTATGCCGGCATTCCCCTCACCCATCGGCATATGGCATCGAGCGTAGCATTCGTGACCGGGCACGAGGACTCCACCAAGGAGTCCTCTGGAATCGACTGGAAGGCCGTCGCGGGGATGGGAACGGTGGTCTTTCTCATGGGGGTCAGCCGACTCTCACAGATCGTCGCCCGCCTGGTCGAGGAGGGGCGCGCCCCGGAGACGCCCGTCGCCGTCATCGAATGGGGGACGTGGCCGGGGCAGAGAACCGTCACGGGAACCCTGCAGGATATCCGGGAAAGGGCGCAGGGCATGCGCCGGCCTGCCGTGATCGTCGTCGGAGAGGTCGTCCGGCTTCGGAAGCACCTCGAGTGGTTCAAGGAACTTCCCGCGTCGCGCCGCGCGAGGGAGCCGAGGCGGTCGCAAGAGACGGCCCCCACAAAGGCGCTCAAGGTCTGACCATCCCTTCCCTGCACCCAACTCAGCCTCGGGCCGCGAGGTGGCCGAGATCTTCCTCCAGTGGGCCAACACCGACCAGTACCGGACCCCCGCCTTCTACCCACGTTGATTGCGCTCAGGGCTCGCTGCAAGCACCTGAGCAGTGCGCGAGCAAGGATCTGAAGAGTAATGACGCCGCGGGTGGAGATTCAATACTGTACACAGTGTCGATGGCTGCTGCGTGCCGCGTGGATGGCGCAGGAGTTGCTCACCACGTTCGAGAATGAACTCGGGGAGTTGGCCTTGGTCCCCGGAACGGGAGGAATATTTGAAGTGAGGGTGGATGGAGAGGTGATCTTCTCGCGTAACCAAGAGGGGCGGTTTCCGGAGTCTAAAGAGTTGAAGCAGCTAGTGAGGGATCGCATAGCGCCCGATAAGCCGCTGGGGCACAGCGACAGTAAGTGAACCTCGCCCCTGAACTGCCACGTTAGACTCACCGAATATTTCGGTCGTCCTCGACATGGAAATATACGGAAAGTGCTTTAACGAAGCATTCGAATGATGATGTCATGAACAATTTCACGTGCCCGCTATTCGGCCGCGCTTCATGGAGGTGCTGAGACGTGAGCGCGGTTCCCACACGCAAGCTCGGAAAGAACGGTCCGGAGATCACCCGCGTGGGCTTCGGCGCCTGGGCGATCGGCGGGGGAGGCTGGTCCTACGGCTGGGGCCCGCAGGACGACGAGGCCTCGCTCAAGGCGATGCGCCACGCCATCACGCTGGGGATCAACTGGATAGACACGGCCGCGGTCTACGGGCTCGGACACTCGGAAAAGCTCGTGGGCCGGCTGCTTAAGGAGCTGCCGGCGAGCGATCGCCCGTATGTCTTTACGAAGTGCGGACTGGTCTGGGACGAGAGGGATCCGATGGCAGACCCCCGCCAAACCCTGCGTCCCCAGTCGATTCGACGCGAATGTGACGCGTCGCTCCGCCGGCTCGGGGTCGAACGGATCGACCTCTACCAGTTCCACTGGCCCGACGAGACCGGCACCCCCGTCGAAGACTCGTGGGGCGAGATGGGCCGACTCGTGGAGGAGGGGAAGGTGCGCTGGGCCGGGGTGTCGAATTTCGACGTGCCGCTCCTGGAGCGGTGTAAAAAGATCCGTCACGTGGACTCGCTCCAGCCTCCCTTCTCGACGATCAACCGCCAGGCCTCGGCGGGGGAGATCCCCTGGTGCGCCGAGCACGGGACGGACGTGATCATCTACAGCCCGATGCAGTCGGGGCTCCTGACGGAGAAGTGGACCGTCGATCGGACGAAGACCCTTGCTCCGGATGACTGGCGCCGCCGCTCGCCCGACTTCCAGTCGCCGAACCTGGAGAAGAACCTGGCGCTGCGGGACGCGCTCACGCCCATCGCCAAGCGCCACGGGACGACAATCGCGGCGATCGCGGTCGCGTGGACTCTTGCGTGGCGGGGGGTCACGGGGGCGATCGTGGGCGCGCGCTCGCCCGAGCAGGTGGACGGCTGGATCGGGGCGGCGAGCATCGAGCTTACCGGTGCCGACCTGGACGAGAGCGCCCAGGCGA